>JAEIGA010000161.1_pt1 | contig 91699 bp, 98 predicted proteins | sample 9270691 | NCBI WGS metagenome assembly JAEIGA01 (sample SAMN17057246, study PRJNA624740) | gut metagenome | biome: biome; isolation source: fecal sample | host: Bos grunniens | place: China: Xizang | collected 2019 | reverse complement strand
ATGTTGTTGTTACTTACGAGTTTAAGACTAAGAGTGGTGGTACTACTAATCTTTGGATTAATGAGGAAATGCGTCAACATGATATTCAGTGTCGTATTATGGACGAAGAGCGTCTGTGGCTGGCTGAATATAATCGTAATGTAAATGGTGAAATTACTCTTGTTGATCCTGATAATGGTCAGCCTATTCCTCATACTGCTGGTATGCAGCAAATCTGTCGTGAGTCTAACTATGATACTTATGGTGATATGTTGACTCTGAATAAGATTGAGCGTACTATCGGTGATGTTCTTGACAAGGATACTGATACAGGTTCTATGGAAGTAGTTCTTGCTTGCGGTAAGGGTTTTGCTCAAGACTTTGATATGGCTATCCGTAACGATGCTCGTTCTGAAGGTTTCGCTACTCCTCTTGGCGATAAGATGATTGAAGATTTTGAAGGTGGTCTTTCTTATGGTAAGTATTTCCGTCGTTATAAGACTGTAGATGGTCATATAATTACTCTCAAGCATCTTCCTTTCTTGGATCACGGTACTGTTGCTGAGAATGCTAAGGCTAATGGTATGATTCATCCTCGTTCTGGTCTGCCTATTACTTCTCACCAGGCATTCTTGATTGACCTTTCTACTTATCAAGGTGTTCGTAATGTTCGTAAGGTTCGTCAAAAGGGTCAGATTTATAAGGCTGGTGTTCTGAAGGGTCTTACTGATATTCCTGCTTCTTGGGGTGCTGTTCCTACCAATGCTATTTCTACTGAAATCGATATGTCTCGTTATGAAGTTAAGAATAGTTATGGTTTGCAAGTTAACAACTCAACCAAGATGTTCCAGTTAAAGTGCGTACTCTAATAAGTAATAATAATTAAAACTATTGAACTATGAATCCAATTAATCCTACAATTAAGGCGGGAGACATTAAAGTTCCTACAGGAGAAACTACTAGTGTAGCTCATGATGAAGAGCTAGATAAAGAATATTTAGATAATAGAACCGTTACTATTAGTTTAGTTCATAATTATTCTAATTACCGAAAGGTAAACATGAAAGTTCTTGGACAACGTAAAGAAACTATTGGTAGTTCTATTTCTTCTTGTAGAATTCTTGCATCCAATAAAGGTGAGGTTGAAGCTTATTTTCCTGCACTAATAGGTTTATCTCCTAGTAATCCAGAATTTATTACTCGTGTTAAAGCTTGGCTAAGTAATATCCAATTTGTCGTAAATGAAGAAGATGTTAGTCTGAATACTTCTTTTATTTGGTATAAGAAGAGTGATTATGTTGCATTTAAGAAGAAAGAAGATGCAATAGATGAAGAATATAATAAGATAGATCGTGCTAATACAGCTGCAATTAAGGATGCTGTTAAACGTAAGGTTGAAGCATTAAATGCTCTAGAGAGTGAAAAGTATAAGTATGGTCGTCCTCAAAATCTAGAAGAATATCTTATTTATCGTCATTGTCTTCTTTTTAGAGATGTAGCTAAAGATATTGCTCTTATTAATTCAGATCCTAATCTTAGATTCTATATTAAGGATGAAGCTAAGGAGGCTGAAAAGAAGAAGAAGTTGACAGAGGAGAAGATGAAAGCTATGCGTAATTTCATTGAACTTAATGCTAGTCCTAGTAAGTTTAATGCTGTCTTTATTGCTATGATTGCTTCTCGTAATGAGAATATATCAGAAGCTCTTCTTAAAGATAATAATGAAAAGACTAATATGTTAATGAATTATGTTAATGAATCTCCTGATAAGTTTAATAAACTTGTTAGTGATAAGAACATAACTACTAAAGCTTTCATTGAAACTCTTATTGTTCGTGGTGAATTGGTTCGAGCTGAGTTTAATCAACAAATCTCTACTGCTGATGGTAACTTTATTGGAAGTAATATGACAGAAGCTGTTGCTTACTTTAATAATCCTGATAATAAAGATATTAAAGCAGTTTATGAAAATAAACTTAAAATGTTTTAATTAGATATAGCTCTATGCAACTAACTGATATGCACATTTGGTTCCGACAATATGCTCAACAAATGGGCATGCAAAATGTTAGAGCCATTCTTCCAGAACAAATTGATTTAGTGATTAACACGAGTATTGACGATACAGTTAATCAAATTATTAAAGAAAATGTTGGAGTTAGCAATGATAGAATAATTTCTGACAATAGTAAGATAGGTCAAATTAATGCTCTTAGTACTTTATATACTGTTACTGAACTTGATTGTTTTATAAATGCTATAGTTGTTGAAGATACTACAGATTTTATACATAAGAATTTTAGTATCGGAGATAGTTTTTATGTTGAATCAATTAGTACATACATTACTATAACTGATCAAATTGATGGTGCAACTTTAGATAATAATCTGCTTGCAGGAAACGAAAAAGGATATAAAGTAATACATAGTGTCTTTGCATTTGATGAAAAGAATGCTTATATTGGAAAGATAACAGCTAAAAATCCTATTGACAATTATCTATATTTAGTTGATTTTAGTATCAATTATTGTAAAGATGATAATAAAACTGGACTTACTGGTAATCCTAGACATAATATTATCGATCCAAATAGTATTTCTTTTGTTACTAATTATTATCCTGTTAGACTTATAGATGATGCTTATTTAGCAGATTCTCTTAATGATTTTATTCTTAAACCTAGATTTAGGTCTCCAATTCTAACTATATATAAACAAAATAATAATTCTATTTTTGACTTATATATAGATAAATTTAAGAGTGAGATTGGTGAAACTAATTATTACCTTCCTAACAATCTGCTTCCTTATAAATTTAGAATTGCTTACATTGCTAAACCTCAACATGTTAAATATTCAGAAGATGCTAATGTTCCTAATATAGAATGTAATCTCCCAGATTATTTACATGTAGATATTCTTAAACATGCGGTTGATTTGTATCGTTTAGCTGTTGGAGGTCAACCTCAACAACAACAAACTCCAAGTAATCAATAATCAATTTAATAAAATATTACAACAATGAAACAATTATATATAGTTTCTTCTCGTTCAACTACAATTGAAGGTCTAGCTAAAGGTGCTTACGCTTTAGTTCCTGCAGGTAGTACGGCTCCTGCTTCTTCTGCTACTAAGCTTACTTCTAAGTTTGCTATTTATGTAGGTGGTGGTGCAGATGTAGTTCCCTATTGTCATCCTGAAATAGACGTTGATACTCTTACTGTACAGAAGTCACTACCTGTTACAGGCGTGGCTAAAAAGGTAACGCTGACTATTCCTTCTACTGAAAAGGGTAAGGTTTATAACTTTACTATTGTAAAAAAGGGTGCTGTTCTTAACGAACGTTCTAATTGGTCATTTAGTGCAGCTGCTACTGGTACTAGTGATGCTACAAAGATAGCTCAAGCTTTTGTTAAGTATGTAAATGCTAACAATAGCGAACATAAAGTTACTGCTTCTAATTCAGGTGCTACTATCACTTTGCAAGGTACAGTAGGTTATGATTTTGAAGTAACTGCTGATTTCGCTAGTCCTAGTGTAACTACCGATTATGTAGAGGCTGCTAATGATAGTGCCGCTATTAAGCAACTTGCAAGCATGTGTGCTGCTGGTAAAGGTATGAATTATCTTGCTGAAGACGGTAAGGAGCTTTATCCTAACTATCTGGCAGATATTGAAGATGGTAAGTCTTATGCACTTTATACTCTTCGTTTTGCTGTAGGTCGCGATGCTGCTAAACAACGTGATGAGCGTGTATGGCAAGTAGTTCATCTGGCTGTTCTTAGTACTAATAGTACTATTATTGGTGCTTTGGATACAGAACTTGGTATTACTGAAGCAGCTGCTGCTAATACAGTTACTGAAGATTAAATAAGTTAAGTTAGTATTATTCATCTAAATGGTGAGTAATACTAACAACTTTATAAAGATGAACGATTTACAAATAGCAAACGAAATAATCGTTTCAGCAGTTAGAGATTCATCTTATGTAACAGTTTTAATATCTAGTTGCGTCTTTATTATATATACTATTATAATAAAAGTTGTAGATGTTGTTAAATCAAAGAACAGACATAAACCGCTAATTCAAATGGCGGATGCTGTTAAAGAAATTGGTGAAAACGTAGTTAAACTTAATCTTGTTCTCAGTAAAACAATTCAAGAATCTGAGACTAAAGAATTTAATAGAATTAATCAAATTATAAATACTTGCTTTAATAGTTTTCGTGCTACACTTATGAGTAGATGTTTTGATATTATTATTCATAATAATATTGAAAAGAATAAAGAAAATATTAAAGAAATGATTTATAAAACAGTTAGTACAGAGTATTATAAGGTATATTCAATCTTCGCTAATTATGAACATGATTCTATTAATATAGCTACTAAACTTCAAGAACAATGGATAGACGATATTACCACTGAATGTATTAGAATAATTTATACTGATCAAGATGCTCTAACTAGAGTTAGACAAGTTAATGAAAAATTAACTATATTAGCAGATGAATATTCTATTTATATAAAGAATAAAATTTTTAATTATTAATAAGATGTTCTTATGAATAATGAAAGTACTATAAATAACCTTGATAGGGACAAGATTGCTATAGGTAATACTATAGTATCTTTAACCTATCAAGGTTATGTTGTTAATAAAGCTAAGTATAATAAACTAAGTTTTAATAATTTATTAACAATAATGTTCAAGAATATAATGTTATTCAATGAACAACAAAGAGAGAAGTTAATGTTAATGTATAATAAATATATAACTTTATATGGAAGATAAACTTATTTATATTACAGTTCCTTATCAATATGAAGGTATATATTCAGCTATGCTTATTGCAGCTACTCATTATGGAGAATTAGCATTAAAAGAATGTAAATGTCAATGTGATGATAAATATTGTACTCTTATGGAGTGTTTTAATTTATTTCATTCTATTATTGCCGCTTATACTCAACAACAAGAAAAATTAGCTGATACTATAGCTAAATATATTATAGCTAAACTTAATAGTATAGGAATTAAAGTTGATACTTCTATATCTAATATAATATTAGTTACATTTATTGGAAGTATAGGTCAAAATATTCTTGTACAAAATGCTAAGTCTGTTCCAGCATACAAAACAGGAGATGTATATAGTTTTACTTATGATATCTCTAATTTAAAATCTGTTGCTATTGAAGCTCCTAAAGATTATTATATTAAATCAGTTTATATTGTTGATAATAATATTGAATCTGATATTAGTGATTATATAAGTAGCGATGAAGGATTTTTTAGTTTTATAAGTAATATTGAGTTTGATAAAGGAACTAAATTAAAAGTAGTATTAAATAAATAATTATGGAAAAGTTTACAACAATAATTAAACCTTTGTTTAATCCTATTACTGGAACTCCTTTTGTTTTAGGTCCACAAGGTCCATATAATAATAGTACTGAAGCTTTAGATAATTTGCTTAAATTTTATAATGGTCCTCTTCATATTCCTAATGGGCAACCTGTAGTTATTGAAGGAAAACCTTATTACTATTATGATGGCTCATTTAAGGATATAACTAATGAAAATGTTCCATTTTCGTTTATTTATGATTTGGGAGATGTTAATCGAACTGGTGATGCAGAAGAAGCTGCTAAAAATCCTAACATAAGCGGAAATAATAACATTAATATCATTAGATATACTGTTAATAAGGATAAAAAAAGTGGTCTTATACTTCAACAAGTTGGTAGTAATATAACTATTCAAGTTCTATTTTGGGATGCTAATATGTATATGAGACATATTCACTTTACCGATAATAATAGAACTGCAATAGATACTTATTATAATACTGATTGGTGGCAAACTGGAGCTACTCATATTAAGTATGATCCGAATACTGGTAAAATAGGTTTATGCTATATGGATCAAACTATTATGAATGAGTATCATACTGCTACTATACTTTTAGGGTCAAATTTGCATTATAATACTGCAAAAACAATAAATATTGCTTTAGATAAAGGTTTAATGCACGACGAGAGAGGTATAAGTGTTAGAACACATTACGGTTTCAACGTACATAATGATGGTATTGATATAGGTCCAATTCATGTTAATAATACTGGAGACAGTAGAGTCGATAAAGCAAATAATTGTGTAATAATTCCTGATTTAGACGGACTTGAATTAAAAATTTCAACAGGTCTTAACGTAGATGATGAAGGTTTCCTTTATGTAAACTATGATAAACTTGCTGAAGCCCTTTATACTCGTATAGCTAATATAGCTGCTGCTAAAGCAACTGAAACAGAATAAATTATTATTAATCATTGTTAAATTAAAAGATATGAAAATTTCAATAGTAACAACAATCTATAATGTTGAGAAATATATAGAGAAGTGTCTAACTAGTTTAGTTAATCAAACTTATAAAGACATTGAAATTATTTTAGTAAATGATTGTTCTACTGATTCAAGTATGGATATTGTATCTAAATTTGATGATAGTAGAATTAAAATTATTAATCATACAGTTAATAAAGGTGCTGGTTGGGCTAGACGTACTGGTATTGCAGCTGCTACTGGAGATTATGTTATTACAGTAGATGGTGACGATTATATTTCTGAAGACTTTATCGAAAGTTTAGTTAAAGGCGCTGAAGAAACTGGAGCTGATATAGTGAGTGGAGGTATAACCTATATAATGGAAGAGAATTATCTCGAAGTTAAACGTTTTCTTCCTCATGTTAGCGAAAATATGCAAAAGTTTAATGATTATAGTAATCAAAAAATTGTATTTTTAGCTAATAAAATAGTTAAACGTGAACTTTATAATTTAGTTCCTTATAGTACTCGCAGATATTGCGAAGATACTCCTGTAATTCTTCCTTTGCTTTATTATGCCAATAAAGTAGCTTATGTAGATAATCAAGGTTATTTTTATTTACAACATGGAGAATCTCTATGTCATAAAGTAAATAAATTTGAAAATGCCCTTTATAAAGCTCTTTGTTGTAATGATATGCTAAACTTTTTTAAAGATAAAGAACCTGAATATCAAGGTTTGATTAGCATAAATGAATTTGTCATGTATTTAAAGACAATAAAAGATAACACGACTAAGGAATTAATAGATAACTATAGAACTGAATTAGGAGAATTAACTCCAGCTATCTTACAATTAATGCAAGTATGAATAAAATAGCAACACATGATTCTGCTACTGGAGAAAAAGGTAAAGGTTTGTTTTCTTGGATTATTGCTCCTTTTGCTAAAACTCAATCTAAAACTATCAGAGAGCAATATGAAGCAGGATGTAGAATGTTTGATATTAGAATTAAAATAAAAGATATTTGGCGATGTGCTCATGGATTATGGGTTACTAAACGTTCTGCTGATGATATTTTAAAAGAAATTAACTCTTTTGTTGAGCCTTGCTATGTTACTATAACTTACGAAGGAAATGCAGATAACGTTTATAGATTTACTGAATTTATTAAATATCTTCAAACTAGATACACTAATATTAAATATGGAGGTATAGCAGTTAAATATGGTAAAGAAGCTAATTTATTCAAAGTAATCTATGACTATATTCAACCTTATCCTAATACTTATCCTGCTAATAAAAGAGGATTTCTTCCTTTAGATGGTTCTAGTTGGCACATACTTCTTCCTATTCCTTGGCTATGGAAAAAGATATATTATAACAAACCTGAGTTTAATAATGATTATTATCTTTATGTAGATTTTTTATAAAATAATATAATTATGGATTTAAGTTTTAAAAAACAAACTAATGGTAACTACGAAGTAGAATATACTGGTAGTACTGGAACTTTACAAGTTTTAGCTCCTATTGATACTCAAATGTGGGTACTAGGACATGCTGGAGTTAGTGATACTAAAGGTAATAAAATTTACGATACTTTAGAAAATACTTATTCTAAAGGTGAAAGTTTCCTTTATTTACTTGATATGACTGGACTTACTTCAGTTAAAATTATATGTGATAAACAACCTATTAAAGCAATGATTACTGAATTATAATTATGAATATTAAAAGAATAGGTTTAATTGGAGGTAGTGGTGTAATAGGAGGGTCTAGCGGAACAGGTAGTTCTACAACAGTTGTAGATAATTTAGAATCTATTTCTAAAAGTGCAGCTTTGTCTGCTAATATGGGTAGAGAATTAAATGAAACTAAAGCTCCTAAAGTAGGTTATGCTCCTAATCTAAAAGTCTCCTATGCCGAGGAACTTGTTGGTCGTGGTGAATCTACTCCTGAGGTAATTGGTGTAATTCGTCCTACGAGTGGTGAGGAGACTTCTATTAAGGATGGAAATGCTACTATTGAGAGGATAAAAGGTAAGAGTGTGGTTTGGAATCAAATAATCGGGAGTATTAAAACCAAAATTTCATGTACTGTCCAAACAAGTAACGATGGAATTATTACAATTACACCAACTTTAGAAAAAGAAATTAGTCAGGTGAATTGGAATGTTTTTTGGGGGAATCTTTCTGATGTTTATATAAAAGGACATGTATATTGCGTAATACTTGAACTAAAAAAAGTCGTAGAAGGAGGGATTAGCTATGGACTGATAAACTACGGTGGCTATATGGAGTCTAATGCATCAAGTGTTGTTAATGTTGCCACAAGCAGAGTTTCATATAATCTGTTTTGGAAACACGCTTTGGAAGCAAACAACAGCAACTATCATGCTTTTGCAATCTACTACACACCAACCTCTATCGAAGATACCATAGAGGTCTCCAACCTCGTTCTTCACGACCTCACCCTCATGTTCGGAGCAGGTAACGAGCCAACTACTATTGAAGAGTTTGAAGCTCGTAAACCTCTTGGTGTTACTAATGAGTATAATGAGGGCACTATTGTATCATTCCAAGGTGGAGATGTTAAGAGTGTTGGATTTAATGCGCTTGATTGTGAGAGGGAAGTAATCAAGGACACAAGAAGAGAACCGACAACTACGAGAGTATGGGAGTACGATAAAGCATATTATCCCATTGCGAACAACGGATATGTAATTCCTACTTATTCCGTGGAAAACATCATAATCACCCCTAATCTTATACAGGCAAAATGTAGCAATGCGTGGTATGGTATTGCTCTACCTTTACAACTTGTTGCAGGTGTTGAATATAAGTATCAAGTTAGTTCTTCAGTAGGTCAACCATCAATTATGTATTTGGATAAGGATGGAAAATTTGATAGCTGCATTCATATTACTAATGGTACTCAGTTTACCGCTAAAGCTAACAAACAAGCTGTATATGTCTTACAACCAATGGCTGACGGTCAAACTATCTCAGCAACCAATCCTTGTTTCCACCTCGTCCACTCCGGCTATCGTAACGGAGACTACGAGCCTTATGTTGACGATGTTCATCCTCTGCCTAATATTAAGAGTATAAAAGATAGCAACGGTGATGCTCTTTTCCCTTATGGTCTGCTGAGTGCTGGAAGTGTGCATGATGAAATTACTGCGACTAAGGCTATTAAGAGAATCGGAGTTGTAGATATGGGGACGTTAAATTGGACATATAGAGATACATTAACTAATAAACCTTTCCAAACAACCTCTCTTAAAGGTTTAATTGCTGAAAGTAGTCAAATAAATTGTATTTGTGCTAAGTACACATCTGCTCTTGTAGATAGTGGCGCTAAAGCATCTTCAAACAAATACTTATATCGTATGTGTGTGGCTGAAGGTGCTAATAATAGTATAATACTCATTAAAGATGATTCTTACACCTCCATCACCGACTTCGAACAAGCCATGCAAGGTGTCTTCCTCTACTACGAGTTAGCAAAACCAATAGAAGTAGACCTACCCGAACTCTTGAACATGACCTACGAGGCATGGGACTTCGGTACTGAGGAACTTATCGCAAGTCAACCCACAACCCCACTCAATGTTGATATTGCTTATCTGTTTAATGCAGTAGATAGAATAAGAGAAAACAGTACTAATATTGAAAAAATTAAAAACGTTACTGATAATATTGCAAACGATGTTACTATCAAAAACGATGTTCACATTGGAAGCGATGTTAATATAGATCAATATTTTGGCATTAAATTAGGAACTAACTTTGTTATACAACCTAATCTTATAGATATTAAAGGCTATAGAGATATGCGTATAACTCCAGAAGAAATACAATTAGGTGATGATATATACGGTATTAAAATAAGTGATACTTATGGCATTCAGCTAGGTTATAATAACGTTATTATAGGAACTGGAGTTTATATAAAATCAGGTTTTGATAGTAGAAATTTAACATTAGGCAGTGGAACTGGAAGTGGTTTATGGAAAGAAGTCTCTAAGGGTGTTAGTACAACTAATGACGCAGTTATATTAGATCCTCAAGAATATGGTATACAATTAAGAATTAGTGGTACTCCTAGTATTGATATTGGTACTAATGTTACACTAGTAAGTGAATCTGGTATAGGACTTACTATTAACAGTCTTTATGGTATTAATTTAAATCACATGAATTCTGGTGAAAACTATCTAAAGATTGCTACTAATGTTTATATTGAAAGGTTTGTTGTGATAGGAACTAAATTAAGTGCTATACCAGATGAACTGACATATATTCAAAAAGGACTTCAATTTAGTTTAACAGATAGTGATACATTACGAATTAGAAATGCTAATAACGGTAAATATGTTGATATTAAATTAACTGAAACATCATAACTAATTCAATAAATATAAAATGTTTAATTATCAATATACTTTAACATATTATAAAGATGATAATTAAAAAATAAATTATATATTAGACTTCAAAATATAAATAATATTCCTATTAAAGATAGAACCTTTTTTAAAGAAGGTCTTGTAGCTAATCTTAATGATTGGAGAGAAGCTACTACTGATGAAATTCTTGAATGGAAAGTTTATAAAAAACAACAAGAAGAATTAAACAATGAACTAATGCAAGAATAATCTTAAATAAGAACAAGGTAGTATATATAATTATACTCCTTGTTCTTTAACTCGTTTAAATTTAATTATTATGGCAGAAACTACACTAAAGAGTAAATATTTATATAAAATAACTCTACTCATGATGAAGTTATTACCGATGATAATGAGTTTCTCATATCTAACAACATTGTTCATTTATAAAATAGGAGGACAATATATTGTTGTACCGCATATAATAGGTACTGTACTTGCTCCTCTTTTATTTCTGTATTTAACTTCTTATCTGTTTAGATATTGTTATTTTCATAGATTATTTATTCATTATTATTGTTTCGTTGATATAATAAATGTAGCAGACCATTATGGATGTCTTCCTTTTAGTTCAGAATTAGGTAGTATATTACATGATATTGCAACTTATGTATTTATTATTGCTGTTATTGTTATTTATATAATTAAATTTAAAAGAGATACTTGTTGTAATTTAGCTCGTAGGCTTATTAATCCTTTAATAAAGTAATTGATATGGGAATATGTAATGATTTATGGAAAGGTCAAGATAAACAAAAACATTTTTTAGCTTGTTTCGGTATTGCTATTGTTTGTCCTATACTATCTCTTATTGTAGCTATAGTAAAAGAGATTTACGATTTAAATCAAGTTAACAATCATTTTTGTTGGAAAGATTTGGTTTATGATGCAATAGGTATTATCTTTGGCACAATAATTCATATAATAATCTTATGCTTAATAATCTAAATATGGCTAGAAAAAGTCTTAAAGGAGAAAGAAAACGTAGACCTAAAGCTTTAATTCCTAAAGCAGGAGTTACAAGATCTGGAAGGCGTAGTATGGAACTCGGTGGTAAACTAGAAAAAGAATATGAACGTTAAACTATTCGTATTGTTAACTAAAGTAACACCTATGATAATAGCGTTTGTTCATTTAGTTAATATAATTCTAAGTTATCATTATTGTAATGATATACCTCTTAATTATTTAGGAGGTATATCTATTCTTTCCATAGCTTATCTTTATATTGCTAGTTATACATTCAAACTTTGTCATTATCATAGAATGTTTTTACATTATAGTGTGCTTGTTGATATAATTAATGTATATGACTTTTATATAGGTATTCCTATATCTGATTTAGACTTATATCAAGTATTGTTAACTATATCAATAGTAACAATGTTTGTAATAATTTATCTTAAATTCTTCAAATAACTATGAAATCTCCTAAATTTATCGCTAAGATATTTAGAGAAATAGCAGATAAAATTGAAGCTGAAACTTGTGAAGTTGATACAGAAGAATTAAGTTTTCTTGTAGATAAATTTATACATATTAAACTTAATATAGAAGATACTTGTAAAGAACTTAATACAAGTAGAGCTACACTTAATAGAATGATTGCAGATGGAAGAGTTCCTCCTCCAAAGAAAACTCCAGGTGAAGATAAATATTGGTGGAAAGATGAACTTCTAGCACATATAGATAGGTATAATAGAAAACATAACCTTGATAAATTGAATAACCGCGTAACTTGCTTATAGTTAGGCGGTTATTTTTATTTTGCGCACTTTTTAATCACTTGGTTAAACTAATGTACTTTTGCATCGTACAAATGCTAGCAAGTACATTAGTTTAATTTATTTAATTACATTTCTAATTATGAGTGATTCTAAAGTTTTTATGTTTCCTGATTCTCCTAATGGAGGTGGTAACAGCAATTCTGATTTACTGACCCTTATGGCTCTTATGAATGGCGGTGGTGGTTTTGGTGGTGGTAACTGGATGTGGATAATCTTCTTGTTCTTCCTTAATCCCTACATGCGTAATGGTTTCTTCGGTAATGGAGGTTTTGGTGGTTTTGGTGGCGGTGGCAACTGTGGTTGCGATGGCAATTTAAGTAATCTTATTAACAATGATGTTGGTCGTCAATATTTGATGGACGCAATCAATGGTAATCGTTGTGCTCTCGATAATCTCGCTACTATGCTTAATACTTCTGTTTCTAATATTCAAAATGCTATTTGTGGTTTGAATAGTTCTATTCAAAATGTAGGTAATCAAGTTGGTTTAACTGGTCAGCAAGTTATCAACGCTGTTCAGCAAGGTAATATGAGTATTGCTCAGCAAATTGCTCAGTGTTGCTGCGATAATAAGATGCTTGTTACTCAAATGGGTTACGAAGGTCAAATCCGTGATATGCAGAATACTTCTACTGTAGTTAATCGTATTGATGCTTTAGGTAGTGCGGTACAACAAGGTTTCTCATCGGTAGCTTATGAAACAGCTAAACAAACTTGTGAACTTAACGTTAATATGTCTGCTCAAACTCAGGCTTTGAAAGATACTGCTAATGCTAATAATCAAGCTATTCTTGAGAAGCTTAATGAAATGCAGAACTCTGCACTTCAGAGCAAGATTGACCAGTTGATTGAAACTAAGTCTACTCTTCAGACTCAGCTTAATCTTGAACACCAGAATGCTATAACTGCTCAAACTATAGCTCAAGCTGTAAGTCCTATTAATGCAGCTCTTGCTGGTATTCGTTGTGAGGTAGATGCTATTAAAGCTGCTCAGCCTGCTACTATTAGTGTTCAATATCCTGATTTAACTGTAACTCCTAAGTGTCAGACTAATTGTGGTACTCCTTGTGGAAACCAATGTGGTCAACCTTTTGGTGGTTGGATTGGTAATGGTTGGAATGGTAACGGTTTTTGGTATTAATTTAATTGTATAACTTATGCCTAACGGAAGTGTATATATTGGAAATAGAGGAGGTATCCCTGTAGTTACTACAACTCCTACAGTTAATACAAGTAATGTTGTCATTGCTCTTCCTAATCATATTTTTCGATTTCTTGGTGCAAAAGGTCAAATTGTGGTTAACTTTAGTAGTATTATTCCAACTGGAACTACTGGTACACTCCCTGTTGTTATCTCTGTTAATAATGAGCAAAGACCTTTAACCTCTTCTACGGGGGAGGTCATAACCGTAGCAGATATTGCAACTACTCTTACTTTTATAATTTACTTTGATAAAGTAGAGAATGTTATTCGTGTACTTAGTGTGATTGGTTAATATTATGTTTTCAGCATTAAATCAAGGTAGTTTTGTTTATATTCTAGATAAAACTAAAGGAATTAAATTTAAAATAGGTGAAGTTATAGGTACTGCTAATACTAATCAAAATAACTATCCAGTTAATCAAATTCCTAATCAGCCAATAAATCTTAAAGTAAAAGTTGAGGATACTGTATACGACTTTAATGCTATATCTAGTTCAGCATCTCTTGTTACTTATGATAATGGTAAATTTGTTATAAGTGAAACTAAACAAGGTTTACAATCTGAAGTATATGCTATTCTTCAAAATAGAAAGAATATTATAGAAAATATTCCTCAATATAAAAATGATATTGTTGAATGTGAAACTGTACTAAAAGATCTTAATCCTGAGTTTGCTAAAGATAAAGAAAGAGATGAACGATTAGATAGTTTAAGTACTCAAGTAATTAATATGCAAAGTACCTTAGATAAAATTGTTAACTTAATTTCAGCAAACGCTACTAAATAAATTAAAACTATGAAAATAATTATAACTGAAGAAAAAGGTTCTCACATAATGGAGAAACTTCATAAGATTAAAAAGATGAGCAAAGAGTTGCTCGAGTGTTTTGAAGAAAGTGCTCATGAAATAAATATGAGAAGTTCTAGACGTAATCCTATGGAAGACGATGACGATGATGATGAAGAGTATAACGAACGTTATAACGAGCGTCGGAGGTCTCGTCGTGATAGATATGGATATTGATTTTAACTTTAACATAGAGAAGAGTAAAATCTTCTCTATGTTAACTAAATAAACTAATTATGATTAGAGAAAGTCTTGACCAATACGATGTTTATCCTCCTGCTATGATAAATTATCTAAGGCATTACGGACGACATTTTAATAGAAAACTTTGTGAATTTGCCTCTAAAAAGATGCAAATTGATGAAGATGATGAAAAAGAATTTAAACCTATTAGTAAAGAAAAAGTTGACATTATATTAGAAAACAATAATGTTAAACTTAAAAATAATCAACTTCATGATTATATTTATGTCGCTAATATGTGTAAGGCTGATTTTTATGGTCGTAGCATAGAAGATGACAAACATTTTGCTCTATACATAAAAGATGTTATTGACGATGTAGATGGTTATGACGGTCTTGTCTTTAATCGTTGGTATGCTGATATGTGTAGAAAAGGTATAGCTATTGATTGGGAAGAAATGCTATGATTAAACAAGAGTTTTTTATAGATGATCCACCTTGGAAAGTATATGTGTATTATGATTATGCTTTAGATAATCTAAATGAAGTTATTGATACTTTATATAAGATAAATTTTCCTAAACATTATATCACAAGAGCGTACACAATACTTAAACAAACTAATGTTAATTGTGGATTTACTTATACTAATCTTAAGAATAAAACTACTTTGATTGTAATAACTAAGACTACAAGTCCAGGTGAGTTTATAAATTCTCTTGTTCATGAAATTTTTCATTTAGTTAATCATATATCTAAAGTTTATAATATAGATTTAGATGCAGAAGAACCTTGTTACTTAGCTGGAGATATTGCTCAAAAAGCTCTAAGTGTTTGTCATAAACTTGTTTGTACACATTGTAGAAATACTTAACTTCATAGGAACTTACTAGTAGTGATATTAGTAAGTTCCTTTTTATTATATATTTAACTTAATCCTTTTGTAGTTCCGATAAGTTTTTATACTTTTGTACATGTTTAATTTTAACTTATTTAATATATGGAATTTATACATCAAATTATTGACACAACTAGTACTAGTTTTGATTTTGCATTTTGTATAGCAGCAAATATTTTAACTTATCTTATTATTAAAACTATAGATGAGTGTAATGGTAGGCGTAAAGTTAAAACTTGGACTAAACGTCTGGTTCTTCTTGGAGTTATCATTGCTCTTTCTATACTTTATAGTATTAGCGGAAGTGATTTAAAATTGATTATAAATAGTGCTATTCTTGCTCCTGTATTTTGGTCTTGGGTTGCTAAACCTATTTGTTCTCATTTTAATATTGATTATAAGAAAGATGATAATCTTTAAGAATAGTTAAAACACTCCTGCGTATTTATACATTTTTAGGCGGTCATAGAGCCATGCAATTTTGATGGCTGAATTAAGTATCAATCAAGAAATTAAATGCTCTCAGCAAGGCTGAATTGCCCGAAAACTGGGTCGATTTCGACTTGCTTAATTCCGCCAAATTGAGTACATTTGTATGTGCAAAAGATATTACTCAAAGTAGTAATAATAGTAGTAAAAGTTCTATTAAAGATATTTAGCTCCCCCGTAAAAGAAATGATGATATTGTTGTTACCTCACACCTCCTCCTATCAATTCAACACCAAACAATTCATTTTCTTTACGGGGGAGCTTATGTTAAACTTATAACTAATATAAATATTATACATGGCTTCCTTATCAATGCTTGTTTCAGAGTTTGCTCATAGTTTAGGACAACCTAATAATAAAGCTCTAAAAGAAAACATTAAACTTCTTATAATTCATACTAGAAATGAAATTATTCGTAGAAGTTATGAAAATCATTCTTATGTAGATAAAGTTTTAACTCAACGATTTAAAGTTAGTTTGACTGATGTTAATGACGGAGAAGTAATTCTACCTGAAGAATTTGCAGATGTAGATATAACTAAACTTAAACGTACTACTCAAAAAGTTCCAAAACCTGTTAGACTAGTTAACAATCTGCCATTTGACAGAGTTAGTACAGTAGGTATTGCTAACAGTAAAGTATTTCCTTATATAAAAGAAACTTCTGCTAGATTTAGAAGTGCAGTTCCTGGTTTACAAGGTGTTACTTGTTATGATTATATTAATGGATATATTTATTTATTTCCTAATAGTAATACTAAAAATCTTCTCATAAAAACTATTTGTATTGAAGGTGCATTTGAAAATCCAAATGAAATTGTACAAGCTAATGGTGAATCAGATGAATTTGAACTTCTTAATGATGATAATGAATGGTTGTTATCTGAAGATATGATTGGACAAATTAAAGATATTATTTATAAAAGAGATATGCTATCTCAAATAAGAGAAACTAATGAAATTCCTAATAATATAAAATTTAATGGTTAATGTGATATGGCTATAAAAGAAGTACCTGTAGATATTAAAGCGTATTATAAAAGCATGCATAATGCGTTTACGCTTAAAAGAGATGAAGCTATAGAAACTTTAAATAAGATAACTCTTCAAGTTAAAGCTCTTCATGCAGATGCATTATCTAATAGAGAAGTATATGAAAACGAATTTAAAGTTGATTTACTTAAATATCCTGAATTTGTAGATAATGAATATAAAACTGGAACTTTTATTAAATTAGCTAAAGGTTTATTTATTAATAGATCTAATAATTATACTCTAGTTAGTGATTTGTTTAATCTTTATAATTTAGCTAAACTTCAAAAACAAATCTATGATATAAATATTGACCTAGTTAAATATGAAAAACTAATTGCTTTACCTTATAAAGAATATGTTAGAATAATGAAAGTATTTGCAACTGAAATTCATAAACAACTTATTCTTAACGGTAATGGCTATGCTTTTGGTAAAGGTATTGGTTGGATTTGTGTCAATAGATGTATTATAAAAAATCCTAGACCTAAGTTAGATTTTGCTGCTACAAAGAAACGTAAAGCTGAATTACTTGCTGAAGGTAAACGTCTTTATAATAAAGAAGAAGAAGATTGGTGCAAAAGAAATGGAATCGAATATACTGGAATAGATTATCGGGTTTATATGAATAAAGAACATTGTTATGAAATTCCTTTATTACATTGTACTCTTCCAAACGCAGGTAAACTTCAATTTGTAATTACAGATAGTAGACCTACAGAATATAGAGGTAAAACTAATGAAGAGCTAATTCAAGTTTGTAATTCTGATACTACTAAAATTTGTGAATTAGGAGTAGATTTAAAAACTAAACTTAATATTTGTGATAGTATTGATAAAATTTTATATACTAAATTTATAAGAAATGAAAATCAAGAACCAAGTACCACTCCAAAGATTAATAGGAAAAATAGACAATGACTTTAATATATCAGAGTCTGATTGGATTCCTAGAGTAGCCGCATGGGTTATTGATGCTTTATCTCAACTTAACGTTGCTCCTATGGAACGAAAACGTAGAAAACTAGAAGTTAGTGATAAAATTGCACAATTTCCTTGCGAAATAAACGCTACTGAACTTAAAGTATTTGATGAAAGAGGTTGTGAAATTCCTAATCTTTCTCAAAATGATTCTTGTGGTTGTAGTAATACACCGCAAGAAATTGCTGTTTTAGATACTACTAATAAAACTGGTGTTAATTTCATGGAAGTTGCAACTATAGTTAATAATCGTAATAAAAATTATGTTTTAAATGGGAATCAAATAGAACTTAATTTTAATACAGATTATATTTATGTTGAAACTTATGAAATAGCTACTTATTATGACGATTATTATGAATGTGAAGTTCCTTATATTTATGATAATGGTTTGCTTCTAGAAGCTTTAGCTTGGTATTGTCTATTTAAATATCTTAGTAGAGGTAGTAAACATCAAGTTTATTCTTTGACTTCTCCTAATCCTGTAATTAATCCTTATGTACAATGGAATAACCTTAAATATAAAGCTGCTAATAGTGTAAAGAAAGCTATATATACAGATAAAGGTTGGAGTAATTTCTTTTATAATAGTACATTTAATCCTAGACAAAATGGCTAAAATAATACCGAAACTTAATTTAAACAGAACTCCTCAGACTGTTGATAATTATTCTTTAGTTGCAGCTAAAAATATTAAACTTAATAAAGATAATAGTTTTAGTAGAGATGTAGGAATTCAAACTATAGAGAGTACAGAGGGTTTAGTTGGATGTATTTCTTATAATACAAAACTTTATTTATTTTATAATACTAATGTTATTAGAGAATATGATGAAGTTACTCAATTAAAACGTACTATAAATTGTGCTTGGAAATATTCTGGAGGAATTATAGATGGTAAAGTTATAGTTAATCTTAGAGGTGAAACTTTACTTGTTATAAACGAATATAATGAAGATGATTCTAATCCGTTAAATGTTCCTGTTAAGATTATCAATCTAGATAAATGTAGTTCTAGCGATGATGAATCTATTTACACTCAAACTCCTAAACTACAATTATTTGATTTAATTCATGTAAGAGATTATACTGAGCCTATTCAAGCAGGTGTTTATACTTTCTTTGGACGATATGAAATTAAAGAAGGATTTTATACTAATTGGTTTCCTGTGTCTAAACCTCTTTATGCTGGTCAAAAGAAATTAGTTAATACTATTCAAGGTTCAGTAGAATATGTAGATGAAGAAGTTAATTGCGGTGTTTCTTTTGTATTTGATGTAGTTCGTCCTGATAAAAATCTTGTTATAGATAATTATAAATATCTTCAAATAGGTTTTATTCTTAAAACTAATACTGGTGAAGTAGCTAGAAGTTGGAAGAAATTTCCAATAGATATTGAAACTATTCATTTTGATAATAAAAAAGAATATATACAAGAAATAGATATTAATGATTTCTTTAAACCTATTTATAATAATTATAATGTAAAAAATCTAACTACATTTAAACATAAAACTTATATTAGTAATTATGTAGAAACTAATGCTAATCCTGATTTAGAAAAATACGCTAAAGATATTCAAATTGAAATAAAGACTGATAATCTTAAAACTCAACAAAGTAGGTTTTATAATAACAAAGCTACTAGTATCGATAGCTTATTAGTTATTAAAGTTTCAGAAAATGGAATTAATCCTGTAGATATTGATGTTATTATAAAACTAGATGATATTACTTTTAGTGATTCTTTTAAAAACTATTATTTAGCACATAATCAAATAAATAATCAAATTATTCGTAATAATGGTTTTTTGAGAGTAACAAGTGATGGTACAAGTCTTAGTGATACTACAAAAACTTATTCAGCTAGTAATGTAGGTGGCCCCACAGATATTATACTTAGTTTATTAGGACAACATAATGATTATTTAAAAACAGGTAGTCCTTATAGTAAAGATTATTCTGAGTATTTTACTAATGGTGTTCCTACAGCAGTTGCTTCATATTTTCCTAAAGAAGAAGGAAGTAATACTGTAAATCTTTGGTATATCAATAGTCTTACTTTAGAACTACCTAATACAACTACTACTATATTAGATTTATTAGCAAATGCTGAGTCTGATCGTAAAGCTATAAATATAAACGGTGAATGTGGTTTATACACAAATGATATAAATAAAGAAATAGTAACTCTTTTAAGTAATTATATAGTAGGTATTACAACAGAAGATGAAGTAATAATTCAAGTTACACAAAATGAAATAACTAATTATTATAGCTTAAATGATTGTAATCTTAATCTAGTTTATACTCATAGTTCTATAACTTCTACATTAAATGATAATGAGACAGCAGATGGTAGATGGAGTGGAGGTTTTGTTGTAACAGAAAGTTATCTTTACGATATTCAACTTAGTTTAAATCCAAATAATAATCTCTTTTTTAGTCCTACTAATCTAGTTAAGTCTAATATAACAACTTTAATTCCTGAACAACAATATAACTTTTATATTCATTTTGTTAAAGCTACTGGTGAAATAACTAATGGTTATCGTATAGGTAATACAAAAATAGCATTGACTGTTGATAATGCAAAAGCCATAGAAAATCATAATTATTTTTATCCTCATTTTATAAATAATATATCATCAGAAGGTAAAATAGATTTAAAAAATAAAGGTTATAATTATTATTTTATTAGTTGTATTAAAAATAATACTACTGTAGAATGTACTGATACGCAATGTTTAGAGTTTGATTTATTATTAAATCGTAGTGATAAAGTAGATGTGTCAGTTTTAACTGGAGATGGTGTTGTTGTAGAACCTGGAATTTACATGGACGATAATGGTACTTCTGATAATAGTCTTAAATATTTCGGTTCTGGAGGTTATTTGATTTATGAAAATGTTGGACCAGCATTTATAATAAATGATTACGAGTTACACGAAAAAGAACTTAGTTTAACTAAAGTAACACCTTATATAAATATAGATGATTCTATTCAATTAAGTAATAGTCATTTTAATTGTTTAGGTTATCTTTGTTTTTATTCTAAACCTACTTTTGAAGATACTACAAAATATATATCTTCTGCTACAATTTATGAGAAAATTGTTGAGCATGAAACTATAACTTTAAAAACTGTTTATGGTAGTCGTCCTATAAAATCTACAACAGAAAGAATTATATATTCTAATTATAATCTTAATTTCTTGAGACTTAGTGTTTCTATACAAGAACAAATTAGAATGTATGAAAATAGTGCAGAAGATACTGAACAACACAAAGAGCTAACTAAATTTATAAACTCTGCTAGTCTTAAAGATTTATACGCTGTATCTAGTTCTTACAAAGATTATACAACTTATAATTATTTTAACTATAATCCTGATAATAACAAATATAAGTTTGATAACACAATCAGAAGTTCTAGTTTAAGAGGAGATGAGGCTAATACATTTATTCTTCAATTTGATGCAGAAAATTACTATAATGTTCCTACTAATAAAGGTATAGTAATAAAACTTGTAGGTATAGGAGATACAATGTTAGTTCACACTCAAGATAGTATATTTGAATTTAGTGGTAAACCTAGTATAGCTTCAGATAGTGCTGCTCAGATTGTAGAAACTGATATATTTGATTCTGGTATAACAGAAGTTATTCCTTCTGAATACGGTCTTGCTGGATTACAACATAAAAAACATGCTATTGTTACTCCATTTGGATATGTATTTTGGGATGCTCAAATAAATACTATTTATTATTATGCAGGTAGAGGACAAATTGCTCCTATCTCAGACCCAATACGAAAAATATTAGATAGCTTTAATCCAAATAATGTTAATTTGAGTTATGATTATGTTAATGATAGATTTTTTATTAACTTTGTAAATAGTAATGACCAAAGTATAAATTTATCTTATAACATTAAAGCTAAAGCATTTGTTAGTTTTCATGATTTTGCATATGATTATAGTGTTAATACAAAAAACAAAACATATTATATCAACGATAATATAATAGGTGTAATATCTAATACTAAATCATATAATGATTTTCATAAAGAATCTGCTTATGTAATTCATAAAGATAATGAAGATCAAGGAATATATAGTTATATAGATATACTTATTAACAATGAATATGAAAAAATCAAAACTTTAGATTCTATAACTTGGATTTGTTCAGGAGTTAAAGATTTACAAAAAACACCAACTGAATATGATAATTTAGCTGAAGATGTATCTGATAATCCTTATCCTGGTAATCGTATGATTATTTATAGTGACACTTGTGTATCTAATCCTATAACTTTACAAAGTTCTACATTATGTGATATAATAGATTACACTAAAGGCGATTATAAATCTCCAGTTTACAATTTAGGTAAGTTTACTGTAAATTATTTCAGAAATGTTAAACTTGGAACTAATGTTGAACAAACATTAATGTATGGTAAATATTTTGGTATTAGAATCTTTTTTGATACAAACGCTCATACTCAAGATTTTGATGATTTTAAACTAGAAAATATCGAACTTCTTTATACTCTAGAAAATTATGGCAAATTGTAAAAACTCAATTAAACGTAGACCTAAAGCTTTATTTGGTGCAAGTGGTACTATAATGGCTGTAGCTTTAGGATTACAAACTGCTAATGATACTGTAAATACTATTTTACAAATAGACCAAGCAAAGAAAGCAGCACAAGAAGCAAAAGATACTGCTGCTACTCAAGCTAAAGCTATTAAAGACTCTGCTGAAAAACAAGCTGAAGCTCTTAGACAACAAAGTGAAAATAATAATAGTCTACAAGAACAAGCTATAGCTTTTACTCAAAGTGAAAATGAAAAGGCAAGAGAGATACAACAAAATATGCAGATGAACATGGAAATGTTGATGGGTAAAGAAAATGCTGCTGAAAGAGCTAAAGCTTCTAAGATTACTGTTAAATATGGAGGTGATGTTAGACGTAAACTTAAAAATGGAGGGGCTAACAAATCACACATTCCTTTTACGGGGGAGCTAGGATTTGTTATAACAGATGGAGCAGAAGGAGTAAAAAATCCTGTAATTCCTCTAGAATATACTCCAGATGGAGGAGTTATTATGATGGTTAATCCTAAACTCAAAGACCATGATGAAAAAAATAAAGAAGGTCGTAAAGGATTTGGTGTAGCTACAGCTACTAAGAATAATCCTTTTATTCCAGCTAAATCTAATCTTGAAATGGAAGCTGGTGAAATATTTAAAACTAAACCTTATACTGGAATCGAATCAGTTATTAGTAAACATAATTTACCAGGAACTAAGTTTAATCCTGCTGCAAATTATTTAGCTGGAGGTAATTATGAAGAAGTGTTTAATATAGCAGAAGGTATTAAAGATTTAAAGAATATTCCAGATAGTGGTAATACTAAAGTTAATAGAAGATTAACTCTTCGTGGAGGAAATTTAAGCGCAAATCTGCCTTATCCTGTTCAACCCAATATACAAACTGATTCTTTGGGTGCTATTAGTACTTCTTTAATTGGACTAGTCAATAACAATAATCCTATTCAAACTGGTTATAATGTAATTGATGGTCAACAAAATCAAAAAGATTTAAGTAGAACTAATGTATTAGCTAAATATGGTACAGATAGACGACTTAAAGCTAACAAAGGAAGTACTTTAAAGAATAAAAATCAAATTAGTGATAAAACTTTAGGTTGGATGAATGTTGGAGCTAATGTTATTGGTGCAGGTCTGTCTACTTTAAGTAATCTATTAGGTTCTAGTTACACTAGAGAAGCTAACAATGAAGTAGCTCGTCTTATGGGTGATGCTTATACTCAATCTGGAGATATGATGGCTGCTGCTTATGATAATCTACAAGGTATCGATTTAAGTCAAATAAAAAGAGAAGCATATGAAACTGCTCCTATTCTTGCTCAACTTAGAACTAACAGAGTTAACAAGAATGCTGAACTTGATGAAATAACTAGACAATATCAAGACCTTAGTAAAGAGATTGACGATAATACTCTAAGTTCTGCAGCTAGACAACTTAAACGACAAAAGTTAGCTACTGCTACTACAGGTGCTAGAAATAAAGTTTATCAGCAACAACAAGCAGAAATGGATGCTATTAATAATGCCAATCAAGCAACAATAAATCAAGTCAATCAAGCTAATATGGCTGCTAATATTCAATCTAGACAAGATTTCAATAATATGAGACTTAAAGGTTTAGAATATAATGCAAATATAGCCAATCAACGTATTCTTGGTAGAGCTTCAGCTTTGAGTGATGCTATGCTTAAAACTGCTGGTGTTAATGCTAATACAGCTCAAGCTAATTCTCAAGTTCGTTCTAATGCTGTAAATGCTATTGCCAATAGTTGGACAAATGGTATTAATAATACTATGAATTTCTTACAAGGCATTAATACTAAACGTCAAAATCTTTTAACTATTGGTTATGGACTTGATGCAAAAGATAGACCTGGATTTTTTAGAATGGTAGGTATTGATTATAATGAATAATAAGAATAATAAAAAGATATAGATATGCCTAAGAATCGTTTAGCTTATACTCCAAATGAAGTTGCTGGTATTGCTCCAGCAACTTTTAGTGGTTATGTATATAACCCTACAATCGAATTTAAACATCAAGATTATGATTTACTATCTAGAACTGTAGAAGCATATCAAGCTAGAATAGATAAAGCTACAGAAAAGCAATCTGAAATTGATCAAGCTTTAGCTACTATTGAAAGCAAACTTCATAATAGTGAAAAAACTAGTGGTTGGTTTAGAGATTATAAAGATAAGATTAAACAACAAATTCAAAAACATATTACAGACGGTAATTATAGAACTGCTATTAGAACTGCAACTAAATTAGCTAGTCAAACTATAGCAGATCCTGCAATTCAAGGTAGAATACAAGCTAATGCAGAATATGAAGAAGAATTAAAAACACAAAAACAACGAAGAGATAAAGGTGCTATTAGTCAAGCTACTTATGATTGGTGGTTATCTAACAATCCTTATAGTTATCAAGATGAAGTTGATGATAATGGCAATGTCATAGGTATTAAAAAATCAGGAATTTCTTTTAGACCAGTAGATGATATAAATTGGGCAAATCAAGCCAATATTGCATTTAAACTATTATCTCCTAAAAAGAATACTTCTTATAGTTCTAGTACTACTCAAGAATTTAGTAATAGTGAATTAGATGAAACAGGTAAACCTAAATCTTTAAGTCAAAATGAGAGTACTAATGTATATTCTTATGAAAAAATAAATAAAGAAGATATTTTAAAAAATATAGATAATTTATTAAGTGCAACACCTGATGGTTATAGACAAGCTGAACAAGCTTATGCTGTAGCAGTTCATGATTATGAAAATCTTCAAAAACAACTTGATAATCTAGATCCAACTAGTTCCGAATATCAAGTTATAAATGAACAATTAGCTCAACGTAAAGCTATTTTAAATAAAAATGGTAGTCCTATTTCTTATAAAGAGTATTATGCTAGAATGGTAACTAATAATTTATTTGCTGACGGATTAGCTTATAATTGGATTACTACTAAAACAGATAAGAGTACTGTTACAAAAAAGAGTCCTACTTATTCAGGAAAAGGAGGTAACTCGGAAGATGAAACACCTACACAATTTCCTACTAGTGATGTAGATGGATCTTTAGTTGAAGGTACTTACGATGCTGACAAAAGTTTAAATGCCGTTAATGAATCATCAGAAAATATAGGAAAGCGTTTGACAAATAATTAATAATAACTTAATATTATGGATGAGAATAAAAAAAATTATACTGCATTTATAAATGATAAAGAAGATGATAAACTTAAATTTAACAATAATACATTTCAAACATATATAGATAATCATCAATATTTAGATGCAGCTGATTATGCCAGTCAATTTGTTTTTAATAATCCTACAAAACAAAGAGCTCATGAAAACGATGTAGAAAATCTTCGTAGAGAAGGTAGAAAACTACAAGCTATTTATAGTCGAATAACAAATGATGAAGATAAACAAGCTATTGAATTTTATGATGCTATATTTAATGATGGTGCTATTGAACGTCTTCAACAAAGTAATACTAGAAATCAAAAAGTTAATACTTATTTAAACGATTTTCTTGAATATAAAAAACAATTAGGAAATATTCCAGGTAAAGAAGAAGCTACATTTCTTGAAGTAGAATTTAAACCCGCAAGTAGAAAACTTTTTGGTGCTGATATTCTTGATTGGGTACTTCCTGATAACAGTAATAGTATAGAAGCGTTTTACGTTAATATGGAAACTGATGAACAAGAATTAAAAGAACAAGGTATAACAATTTATAGGAAAGATGGAAATGATTATATAAAATTTAGAAAAGATCATCATTTAGCAAATAAAATTATTTATAATATACCTAATAAAGGAGTTATAGATTTTCATAATTTAGAATTTGATTTATCTTCTGCACCTTTAATAAGAGGATATAATGATCAAAATCAATTAACAAATAACAATCTTTACCATGCATCAGATAATGCTTTATATAACTATCAACAAATCATTAAAGATGCTAAATTTAGAAAATCTCAACATTTTAAAGGATTAAATAATGAAACTAAAAATTATAGTTCTACAATAGGTCCTGCTCTTTTTGATGATTTAGTTTTACTTCAAGAAAGAGCTGCTAATGGAGAAATTAATAGTAGCGAATTTAATAGACAATTTAATATTCAATTTGATTATATAAATACTGCAATTAAATCTTTACCTAGTGTTAAACAAATGTATGCTAATTGGGACGGAACTGATAAAACTACTGAAAGTTTAAAAATGATAGATAACAAAACTAAAGGTAATATAATAAATTATATTAGTTCAACTCCTAAGCAAAATCTACACTTAAATTCTATGGTAGTTAACGGTCAAATAGGAACTCTAATTACTATAGACGCTAAAGCAAATTCAGATGCTACAAATTTTGAAGATGCTACTAAACTTCCTAGACTTCAAGTATTTGTACCTAATTTTATGCAAGAACAAGTTCAAGCTAAAATTAATGGTAATGCACAAGTTAAAGCACATCAAGAACTTAATAGTATGATAGATTATCAATATCCTTATGAAACTATAAGTTCTGGTACATTAAGATTTTATGAAGGTAAATATTATCAAGATAATCAAGAAATAGATAAAGCTAAAGCATTACATTATTTAGCTAAAGATGCAGTACAACAACATTTAAGTTCACAACTTAAATATGCTTATCTTAATTCTTCTAATAAAATAATAAATGAAGAAGCTTATGAAAGAAAAGCTAGAGAATTAGCTATATCTGAAATTAATAAATTGTATCCTAATACATATTTAGTTAATCCTGAAGGAAATTTTTATACTATAGGTGATATATTTTCTGAAACTATAGATACTAACGATCTTACACCTGATCAAGAAGATAAATATAATGATATTCTTGAGACTTATCATATAATAATGGATGGCTTAAAATATTATAAACAAAAGTAATTATGGATATACTAGAGTTATTAAATGATGATAAGAATAAAGTTAAAAAGAATAACTCGATAACTTATTCTGATGATGCTCCAGCCGATTTATTAGGTAATTCTCCAAGGGATGGTATATCTCTTGGAGAAAAAATGGCTATTGTTGATTTTAATAAACAATATTCTATTACTGAAGAAGAATTAGCTCCTTATGAACATCAAGGTCTTAATTGGAATCCTTATGAAAACATGCCTAAACAATTAGCTGAATCTCAATCTAATTGGAGTAAAGCATTTAATTCTTTAGGTCAATCTCTTATTAGTGAGTTTACATTAGGTACAATTAAAGGTTTTGCTGATTTAGCTGATTTTGTAACTAGTAATATACTTCATCTTACAGAAGAAGATTATCAAAATCCTCTAAGTAGTACTCTTGAAGAATGGCAAGAATATTATCGAAATGAGGTAGCTCCTATTTATACAGATCCTTCTTTAAATATTTTAAATGGTGGTTTAGGAAATGCTGGTTGGTGGTTTAAAGGATTACCTAATGTTGTTTCAACATTAACTCTTATGATTCCTTCTAAAAGCATAACAGCTCTTGGTGGTTATCTTGGTAAAGCTACTGGTATTTCTAGTAAAGTAGGTAAAGGAGTTAGTAAAGCTCGTAAATGGGCTACTGGTGTAAATAAAATAAAAAGTGCTGATGATATGACAGCACTTCAAACTGCAATAAATAGTCCTATAAGTATTGCTAGAGGAAATTATGCAGCTAAACTTACAACAGAAGCTTTACTTATGCGTACTATGGAAAATTATCAAGAAGCTAGAGAAGTTCATAAACAAACTTACGATACTGCTCTAGATAAACTTGGTAAAATGAGCCCAGAAGATTACGACGCTTGGTGGGAACAAAATAAAGAACTATTCGATGATCAAAATATTAAAAATGATAGAAATAAAGTAGCTAAAGCTATAGCCAAAAAAGCTGCTGATAGAACTTTTGCTATGGATTTTGGTAATGTTATTTTTGATATTATTCAATTACATAGTCTTAAAAATATAGGTAGAGGAATAAAACCTATTAAAACAGCAGATATATTAGAGACTCATGCTAAAAGTATAGCTTCAGCTGAATCATTAGCTACTGGAGTTGTTAAAGAACTTCCTACTTTATCTAAAACACAACAAGCTTTTAATGCTCTTAAAAACTTTGGTAAATTCAATGCTAAAACTTTATTAGAACAATCTACTGAAGGTATAGAAGAAGCAGTTAACTATATTTCAAATAAAGAAGGTCTTAGTTATGGTAAAGCTATATTAGAAGGTACTGCTGAAGATTATAGAGTTACTAAATCTGGTTGGGCTAGTGCTCTAACTTTAGGTATTCCTAATGTTATATCTACTTATGCTAATATGTCAGGAGATTTAACTGAATATATGAAAAATCCTGAACTTTTAGAAAGCGCTTTCTGGGGTGTCTTTGGTGGTATGGTATTTGGTATAGGTGGTAATGTAGCTAATAAAGTTGAATTAGCTATGCATCGTAAAGCTGAACAAGAAAGTAGAAAAGCTAATCCTATAACTGGAGAACAAACTTCTTTAACTGGTGATAATCTCACTTGGAAAGAATTATTTGAAGTACCAGAAGAAAAAGCTGCTAGAGAAGGCATTAACTTTAGACATCGCAGATTGACTAAACTTAAAGATGATTTAAAACTTATAAAAGATGGTTTTAATATTTTTGGTAAAAAAGATGAAAATGGTCAATATCAACAATTTAATACTACTATAGAACAAAGTTTAGCTAGAGCGAAAGCAGAAGCTAATTATAGATATCAAATAGCAATGGATGCTATTAATAGTGGAACTTTTGATTTACTTGTTGATTATTTTCAATCAGATGCTGTTAAACAAGCTATGATTAAAATAGGTTTAACTACTGAAAGTGAAGTTGATGCTTATGTTCAAGAAACTTTAAATGACTTAAATACTGTAAAAGATATACATAAGAAACAATCTACTTTTATTCTTAATCAACTTTCTGCTTTAAATGCAGATAAATCATATAAAGAAACTATTCCTCTAGAGTATGCTCAAATTATAGCTAACGATAATGTATCTAATCTACTTGAAATAAAAGCTATAGAAGAACAAATCAAAGCTACTAATGCTCAAATTGCTATAGATGAAAACGATATAATAGATGCTAATCCTAATTTAGATACTAATAAAGTTAGAGAAGATTTTGAAAGAACTAAAGAAACTATACGATTAGGATCTATTCTTGATATGTATGGTAGACTTTCTGAAGAAGGTAGAATAATTGATCAACTTATAAAAGAACAAGGTCCTAGTAATTGGAAACTTCAACAACAAAAACATTTAATTGAAGCTCAAAAAGAAGCTCTAATTAATGAACTTAAATATCATATTTCTGATAGTCCTACTACTGTATTTGCTAATCTTCTTGCTGCAGATTATTACGGTAATATGTATAAAAAGCAAGATGATGGTAAATTTATAGAAAGACCTGAAGCTTTTATTCGTACTGATGAAGAAATTGTAAAAGGAGCTAATGAATTATTTAAAGATTTAGATAACAAAGATATAATAAACGACGAAGAGTTACTAACTGAAGCTAAACAAAAGTTTATTCAACTTAAAGATCGTATCAATTATGTTACTTCCAGAAAAGGTCTTGTTGATTTTCAAAGTAATCTTTTTGGCGAATATATTACATTAGGGCAATTAGAACTTCAAGCTAATACTCTTAAAAGTCAAATCAATACTAGTTTAGATCAAATTCAAACTAAAATTGATTGGCTTCATAATAGTATGAATGAAGCTAGAAGTAAACTAATAGATAAAGCTGTTGACATTGTAACTAAATTTGTTCAAGCTAATTCTAATACATGGGTTGACGAAGATGTAACTATAGTAGATGCTATTTATAACTTATATCAACAAGATAGAGATACTGCTAGAGAACAAATAAAAGAATTACTTCGTAAATCAAAACTTGATATTTCAGCTGAAGATTTTCTTGATGCTTTAGACATATTTAATTTTACATCTAAAACTAATCAACATCTTTATGAACTACTTAATAATATTATAGATATAGCTAAAAGTAGACAACTTCAAACAGATGTTGTAACAGTAGATGATGAAAACTTAAATGACGTAAATTCTGAAGAAACAATTTTAACCACTCAAAACGTATCAATGGAGGATACTCCAGCAGACACAATAAAAGTCGTAGATGAGGCAGGAAACCCCGATTTTGGGCAATTTAAAGAACAAGAACAATCCAAAGAAGAACGAAAAACCATATATCTAAAATTTATATTTAATAACAAAGGACATATTAGTTCTATTACTAAATCTAATTCTCCTAGTAAAGCTCAAGTAAAAGGTTATATAAATCCTGATGGAACTATAGAACTCGATATTAAATCTTTACCTAAAAATGAACAACTTAAATATATAAATAGTAATTATTTTACTGGAGATGTTGATGTTTTAGATACTAATAGTGATTGGATTATTCTTAACAATCCTGTATTAAAACAACAAGGTAAAAAGTTTGTTATAGTTTCACCAGGAGAACTTCAACCTACTTCATTTAATAAATATCTTGAACCTAAATATCAAGAATTTGTTGAAACTGTTGGAGATATTGATGCTATTGAATTTGAAAATAATCTTGGTGATTATAGAGCTCTGCTCAAAGAAGTTTACGACTTTAATGATGACACTATTTCTTCTTTTATAGATAGATATGTTCATGAGCATTTTACGGATACTAGCACGCCCGTAGAAGAAATTGAATCACCTTTTAATTTTACTGAAGATGAAACTGACTTTAGTGTAAATGATGATACTGAAACTTTTGAAGAAGAAGTAGAAGAAGAGGAGGATGTAGAAGATAATGAAGATGATTCCATTCCTTTTACGGGGGAGCGAGATTCCACCTCTCCTATTTCAGCAAACGATAATATTCAACAAGGTATAGCTCAAAGTTTTAATAAACGAATTCCTTCTATTCGAGAACCTAATATAGATTTTGAAACTATTACTCAAGAAATTAAAAATGAACTTCTACCTTTAGCTAAACAAGTTAATATAACTGAAGCAGAGCTTGATAAAGAAATAGATAAATATAGAATTGCTTTAGAAAATGCTCACAACCAATTTTTGAGTTTAAGTAACAACTTAGATAAAGCTGGTTTTAATTTATCTTTTGCTGCTAGATACGAAGAACCTTCTGATAACGAATTTAGTTCTTTATTTACTACTGCTGTTGAAAGCTTTATGGCTGAATACGAAAAGATTGTAGTAATGCCTAAAGTTGATGGTAAACTAGTTGTAAGATTAGAAGATATTCTAAAAATATGTAATAATGTTTATGCTACTTCTGATGTTAGTGTTGCTACAGCAATGTATCAAGTTATTAAACAATATTTACAAACTGAAGAAGCTTCTAATAAATATATAGTTTTAGATAAAGATAAAAATCGTCAAGTTGTTATTAATAATATAACTAAATCTCCTACAGAATTAGCTAATCAAGAATCAGGTAATGTTGGTAGTTTTAGAGTTCAACTTAGAGTTCCTGTAAGTCAACAAAGTATAACTGAAACAGACAGTGATGTATTTGATACTACTCCTTTAAATGTTGATGCTAAACTAGAAAAGATTTTAGATACTTTAGAAAAAGGAGATAAAGTTCAACTTATAGCAGAACAAGATGAAATCCTTGTATTAAAAGATGATGTTGTGTTAGGAAGAATGCCTTATCCTAAAATAGAAGGAAATTCTTATAAACAAGTTAATGAAGGTTGGGTAACTACTTTAGAATCTGATGGTACACATACTAGTGGTTTGATTGTAGATGTAGTAAAAGATTTGTTTTTAAAAGATGATACTGATCATAATAGTTTAAGAGAACTTTTAACTAAAGAAAGTATATTATTTGCAGATGAATCTATTAGCGATGAAGTATATACTTTAGAACATCTTAAACTTGTAGATGCTTTTACTAATCATCGTTTAATTCAAGATTTAATTGTAACACATCGTAATGATTTAGTATTTATCGATGAAGAAACTAGTGCAATTCCATATGAAGATTTATTTAATCATTTAGTTAAACTTTGGAATTATAGTACTTTAAGTACTAACGCTAATGATAAACAAATTAATTTACAAATTATTAATCAAAATCTTGATCTTTGGTTTGATAAATTATATGATAGTTATGATGCTATTAGTAATATAAAAGAAAATACTGAAACTACTGTTTCTAAAATTAATGAAGGAGAAATTATTACTGCTATAAATAAAGCTACTTCTACTGTAGAAGAATATAATAGTTTAACTTTTCCAAGTGATACGTTAGTTGATTATGATAATGCACATGTTAGTATTGTATCTGGTGACAGCACTATAAGCATATCTGGTGTAGGATTAAATGGTATAACAGGTTTTAATAAATTTAGTACCCTATTGACTATATTTAGTAGAAATGATGAACCTGATTATATTAATATGTGGGGTGTAAAACTAAATGACAAAGACGCATTTGATATTACTGTTGATAATAAACCTAGAAGTGAAATTTCTAGTATAATGAAAGCAATAGGAACTTATCTCACAAATGAGTTTACACAATCAATTAAAACTAAAAATTATAGTTTAATCGAACAAGCTATTAACAATTTAATTGCTGTAAATAATAATCAAAATAATACTCCTTTATTTAGAAGTTTACGTTCTACTTTTAAAATAACTCCTATTTATTATGCAGATAGTAAAACTACAGGTTTACAAATAAGTTATGGGAGAATGCCTAATATTCAAGATTTTCAAATAATTTATAATAGTATATATGGTCAATTCGGTTATAAAACTACTAATACTAAATTTATTGCTATAGATGAAAATAATATTAAAGTTTTAGTTAACGCATTAGGACATTTTTTAGCAGATAAAGCTAATATTAATGTAAGTAAAGAGTTAATTAATTCAGATGCTACTAAAAGTGATAAATATAACGGATTTATGACTTATGAAAATGGTAAATTCGTTATCGATATTAAAGATAGTAACGGTAAATCTTATTATCGTAAAACTTATAATAGCTATAATGATTTTCTTCTTAAAGGTAATTTAGTTAGAATAAATTTACAAAAATTAAATGGTCGTAATTTTAAAAGAAAAGGAGTAAATCAACGAGCAACTCAAAACTTATATGTATCTTTGCCAAAACGTAATATTTTAACTACACAAGGTTATACATCTCAGCTAGCATCTAATGATATAATAACTGATTCTTCTGATGTAACTACTTTTCAAAATCTAAAAAGTATTATGGATAATACTCCTAATAATGTAGGTTTTGAAATATTTAAAGAGATTATGACAGAAGATGAAGTAAATGAGTTTACTTCTATTGCAGAAGAGTTTAATATATTAAATGATTTATTGCCTAATAAAATAATTTATGATGATAAACTTAATGATAGGAGAAAAGGTAAATTTATTGGTGGTATAGCGGCTAGTAATCCTAACGGTTTATATTCTACTTATCACAGATATAAAGGAAATCATCGAAGAAGTGCAAGATTATCTGCTAATACTGTTGTTATAGGTGCTCAATTTATGAATATGGCATCTAATAGATTAAATAAAAATAAACGAAAAGAAGCTATTAGAAAACTTATTCATGAACAACTTCATATAAAACTTCATGAAGATCCTAAAAAACGTTTAGATATTCTAACTGCTGTTGATTCTATTTATAACGAATATAAACAACAATTAGAAGAAGACCTTAAATATATAACTAAAGGTACTAAAGAATATAAAGCTCTTAAATATCTTAAATCTCTTAGTACTAATTATAAAGGTGAACGACTTTTAGAAGAATTTTTAGTTGAAAGTTTAACTAATAAAACTTTATTTGATTATCTTAATGGTATCAAAGTAGAAGGAGTTACAGATAATAAAAAAGAAGAAACTTTATTTACTCGTATTGCTAGAGCTATTGCTAAATTATTTAATTGGGTGATTAATGATGATTCTCTTTATATGAAACAATTAAATGTTTTAAGAGATTTAACTAATATTCCACCTAGTGAAAATAATAGAGAACAAGAAATATTACCTGATGTAGTAGAAGATACAAGTACTAAACCTACACAAAATGATAATACATATGAGACTCTTGATGATGCAACTTTAACTTCTGATGAAGATACTCTTGAAGACTTTATGGCTGAATGGGGTACTGAAGATATTGATACTGATAATGAAAGTGGTCTTTATTCTACTGTTGAAGAACTTAGTGAAGCTAATTATGACTTTCAAAGAGTCCGCAACATACAAGCATTTAGAAATAGTCTACCTTTGGAAATAAGAGCCAATTATGATAGTTTCTTAAGGCAAGGTCAGCTTGAAATTAAATGTGTGTAGGTTAGTATCAAAATGAAAATTAACTGGCTGAAATAGCCTATTATAAAATTATAAAACTACAAAATTATGATTTGTTTGCAACGTTATTTTGGAGAAGGTAACAAAATTGTACAAGAAGTAAAGAAACTTGTTGGTAACGATGATGTACTTCATTCTAGTGTTTTACTTTCTGCTGTAGAAATTACAGCGGAAAGTAAAGTTGTTTTTAATACAAAGTTTTTAGGGTATTATAAAAAACTACATTCTAGAAGTAGTGAACCGAATATAACAACAGATAAAGCATCTATAGCTAAAGCTATAGCTAAAGCTTTACTTGATCATTATTATATTGAACATCCTAGTGTTGATAGCACAGTTAGAAATGTTAACAATGATGATTCTGTTATAAGATTTGGATATAATAATATATTTGATAGAGAAAAAGGTAAAAGTCATATTGCTACTATGATTTTGGATTCTTTTAATGATATTCAAAATAATAGTCTAGATTTACCTAAAGATCCTCTTAAATATTATAGAGTTGAAGCTAAAAAGAAATGGCTTGACTTTATTTTAGCTACTGTTGCTGAGAGAACTGGACTTAATAAAGAAGATTTATTTAATACTTATAAGCAAACAACAGATAAAGCAAGTTATATTGATAGTTTGCTAGGAGGTACAAATAAGAGTATTAGTGATAAAAATCTTTATGCTGTTTATCAAGAATTATTTAGTTCAGACGTTACAGCAAATGATTATCTTAACGAAGTCTTTAGTGATAATAAATTACAAGATGTAAGACATCAACTAAAAGATGAGTTAGAAGAAGAAACTTTGAGATTAGCAGCTAATGCTTCAGCTGATGAAAATGAAGCTAATACTGAATCTACTTCTGTAACAGATGATATAGAATTAGATACTACTATTATGGCTCTTAATAACCATATAGGAGTTTATACTAGTTTTATGACTCATGTAAATCCTAGAATTAGAAATTATTTTAATACTTTACGAAAGCATAATGCTCCTATTTTAGGAAATATTGATACTAATAATAGTTTTGGTATAGCCGAAACAATGGATGCTAATGCGTGTTCTTCTATCTTATATAATTTAGGTGATTTTCATACTATAGATAGTATGATAGAACGTATTAGACGTATTGCTAAAACTGTAAAAGGATTTGAGTCATTTATTCAATTAGCTGAAGATTTAAGTAATAATCTTGATTTTGCTACTGAGTTTAGAACAGTATTTGCTAAAACTAAAATGTCTAAACTAGAAACTGTTATTGAAAACGGTAAAGCTGTTTCTAAAGTTTCTAATGAAAGGGCTAATGCTGATTCTGCAATGCTTTATGATTTGTTTAACGATTTAAAGGGTAGTATTACAAATGATCCTAGTTATTATTTAACTGAGTCTATTCAAAAACTTAATTCTACTTTAAATGCTTTAAGTAAATTAAATAAAGTAGATGCTTTTCGTATTAATCAATTACTGGATGAAACAATAAATCTATTAAAAACTTTTTGTCCTTCTCTTCAAGCAGAAGCTATAGAAAATTATGTTACTTTTAATAACATTGCTTCTATAGAAGATGCTACTAAAAGACAATTAAGTAATATTCGTTTATTGATTCAAAATCTTAGTGATTTAAATAATAAGTCTAAAGCTGCTTTTGCTCTTTATCAAAATACAAAACAAACTGTTGTAGAGATAGAAGAGCATAATAAAGCTTTAAATGCTAGACTTGCTCAACACGAGTGGGTTGATGCATCTGAATATAGAGATATAGCAGAAGCTTATACTGATGACTATATTCAACCTTTGTATGAAGCTGCTATTAATTTACGAAATAAACTTTTGCCTTATAGTGTTGTTCAAACTCAACTAAATTCTCGTAACGTTCATGGTAATAATAATTCAGATGTTATAAATAATAGTATGGTTACTTTTCTTTATAATATGTTGAATGATTTTTATCAAGAGAATATTGTTGTTGATGATAAAGTAATAGGTACACGTTGGAGAAATAAAACTTTAGAAACTTGGGGTTTAAAGAAACTTAGAAGTAAACAATATAAGTATAGTTCTATTTTACTTGAACAATATGATGAAAATGGTAAACCTATAAATAAAGCTTTATTTAGATATAATGACGGACAACTAGTTTTAACAAAAGACGCTAATGAAATTTTAACTTTTCATTTGTTTAATGGTTCTAGTAATAGAGATAATTCTACTAATGCTTTGTTTTCAGAAATGGCTACTGGTACTTATCTTCCTACTAGTTTCATTAATTTCTTTAAATCTCAATCTAGAACTACAAATACTCCTTTAGCAAATTATTTCTTAAGAACTCCATCTGATGCTCCTAAGAATTTTACTTTACAAGCTCCTAGATATAATACTTCTAATCTATTTCTTTTAAGAGATAATGCTAAATTTGAAAATGACTTAAAAGAAATTATAGATAGTTCTATTAAACTTGTTGATGTAGATACTTATAGAGAAAAATATTATGCTAGTGATAAAGCAGAATTTTCTAAAATAAATAGTGCTAGACTACATGAATATTTGCTTCCTACTGGAAATCTATTAATTAATAATATGGCTTCTGTAAAACGAATTACAGAACCTGATAGCAATGGTAATTATGAAGCTTATGTAAATTATCTAGATAAAACTAGAGGTTTAGTTTTTGCATTAAGAGGTACTGTAGAAAAAGCAGGTAAAGGTCATAAATTAACTAATGTTACAGTTGAAGCTCTAGCTGATACAAACGCTAATACTCTAGAAAAGTTTGATACTCTTCCTGATGAAGTTTATGGATTATATTATAATCATTATCGAACTTTACTTAAAAAGCAAAATGTTACTATTGGAGAAAAGACTTGGACTAAACCAGAAGAATATGTTAATACTAAAGATGCTGTATTTACTCTATTAAGAAATCAATTTAAACAAGAAATTCTTAATGGTTGTATTGCATTAAGTAAATATGTTAGATTTGTAAAAAATAAAGATGGATATTATAGTGTTATTTTAGATAATAATACTCCTAGATTTATAACAGAAAATCTAAATAAAGGTTTTAACTTTTATCATAAAGGAAAAAACGGTAAAGTATTTAGCGGAAATAATACTACTGGTTATAAGTTAGAAGGTGCTGTTTTTCATAGCCAAAGATTTACTTTAGAGACTACAGAAGATGGTCAAGTAAAACAAAAGAATTATTTTGAACCATTAATCTCTAGTGATGTTACAGGAAGAGATGACGGTACAATCAATTTCCTTTACGGGGGAGCTATGAGAATAGTAGCTACCGAAAATCCAGATGGAACTATAGAAGTAGAAGATGTTATTTTTAGTGATAATCAAAATGCTAAAATTGATGAAGCTCTATCTGAATATTTAACTGATTATAAGCAACAAAGTTTATCTAGAATAGAACCTTATACAGATTTTATTCTAGATGTTCCTGTTACAGACGAGAATGTTGTTGATTATTCAGTTAATCAGTTGCTTACTCATTTCGTATTTGATGAACTATTAGATGGTGATACTAAATTTTATAAAGATCCTCAAACTGTACTTAAACGTGTTAAGCAAAGTCAAGGTTCTGGTGTTCCTTATGGTATAGCTGATTATTCTGAAAATAGTGTTGATGATTTAACTGAACTAGAAACAAGTTTTTTAAATAATGGTACTATTGTTGAAAATGAAAAAGAAACTGTAAAGAAACAAGGTCGTACTATAATTAAAAATAAGACTGACGATAAAGGTAACTTTATAACTAAAACAATTAGAATTCAAGATTTATTTAAAGGAACTATTCTTGATGGAGTTAAACAACGTAGAGGATTTAGAGCAGTAACTATACATAATACACAAACTACAAATGTTGCAGCTTTAAATCAACTTATTGATAAACTTGTTAAAGATTGTGGAATTAAAAGAAGTGATGCTGAAACTTTATTATTCGGTCCTCTAGTTAAAGATAAAAAGACTGGAAAAGAAACTAGACGTGGTGGTTTTACAGATACTAAAGTTAATGATGCTCAATCATATATAACAGTTCAAGAGTGGGTTCGTAGAGTAGCTGCAAGAGGTCAACTACAACGTTATTTACCTTTAATTAAACGATTACTTGAAGCTGAAGCCAATCCTAATGTTAAACTTACTGCTAATGAAATTAAAGAATTTATTCAAGTTCAAAAGAATTTTTATTTTGATTTACATTATGATGATTTCTTTGGTATAGAAGCTCCTCGTCAAATTAAAAATGCTGAATTTGTATTAATTCCTAGTTTAATTAAGGGTACTCAACTTGAAGTTGTATATAATTTAATGAAAGAAGGTAAGATTGACCAACTTAATACAATCGAAACTTCTAAAGCTTCTAATGCAGAAGTATTAACTATTTGGGATAATAATGGTAATATACCTAGTTTAGAAGGATTAAGTGATGATGAGTTTAATAAAGCCTTATTAAATAAAGCTAATAAATTAAATAATGCTGCTCAAATCTATTCTTATACTCATTTGTATACTCAGCAAGAAACTCCTCAACATATGAATAGTTTAAATAAAGCTGGTATTCAAATTATAAAAAAGATTATAGATAACTTACCTAATGATGAAAGTTATTTAGGACAACTTAAAAAGCGTTATTTTAGTTTATTTAGTAGAAATATTCAAGAATCTTATATTGATTTACTTAATGAACTTGAAATTCCACATGATAATGGTAAAATAGTTTTAACAGATGACAAAACTATTAAAGACCTTAATGTTCGAGTTTTATATAATAAACTAAAAGACGAACTTATTAGAACTGGAATTGATAGTAATCTATTAGATTATGTAACATTGTCTAAAGAAGATAATACTCCTTTAATGCCTTCTTATATGAACAATGTTTTACCTAAGTTTGAATCTATTGTTCAAAGTTTATTCAATAGTGCTATTACTAGACAAAAACTTCCAGGATTTCATGCTGCTCAGGTTACTAATGTTGGATGGAAACCTTTAAATAATAAAGTTGATGGAGTTAGTTATGATAAAAAACTTCAATACCATCCTGATGGTAAAGCTTATATTGAAGTAATGGTTCCTGCATCATTCTTAGGTATAGATAAAAACAGTGAACATTATAGCAATAAAACAAATGAAGAAATAATAAAAGAACTTCAAGACGCTAAACTTGATATGATTATTGGCTATCGTATTCCTACAGAAGGTAAACAATCTGTATGTAATATGAAAGTTGTAGGTCTGATAGATGATGCTTATGGTTCTACTATTATTGTTCCTGATGATTGGGTATCTCAAACTGGTTCTGACTTTGATATTGACTCTGTTTATACAATTCAACCTGAAACTTATAAATTAAGTAATGGAGAAGTAAAAAAGATTGTATATAAAGAAGCTAAAGATAGAACTATTTATGATTGGTTTAATTATATTAAACGTTTTGGTGATAAAACTTTAGATCCTAATGTAAAAGATTCTATTAAAGCTGCTCAAGCTTCAATACAAGTTGAATTTAATAAAATATATAAAGAACTACAAGAAACAGAAAGTGATATCTTTAATCAATTTTCTAGTAATTTTAAAAATATTCTTAAACAAATTCATGCTAATATTATTGCTGCTGTTAAAAAATTAGATTTAGGAAATAAAGATGCTTATATAGAACAAATTAATAGAACTAATAAAGCTTTAATTGCTTATTCTCAACTTAAAAATAACGGACTTAGTGAAAATGATAAACTTCTAATTGATCAATTTATAGAAGCTAATAATAATATTAAAGCTTTTCTAGAAGAACAACACGATAAGTATAGTACTGCATTTAAGTCTATTATTGATAACATTCTTAATGAAAAAATGGAAACATTTAATAAAGCAGCAAAGAATAATGGTTTACTTACTTATGATGAATATCTTTTAGCTGAAAATGATTTATTAGCTAATAGTAGAGCAGCTCGTAATACAGAGTTATTAGAAATAATGGTGAACATCTTATCAGATGATGCAACATTAGAAGAAAATTTATCTCGTTCTAATTTTGATGATTTAATTGCTACTCGTAATGAGTTGATGAATGAAAATGTTAAAAATGCTAGAGATGCTAGAAGTCCTTACAATGTATATGACCAAATAGCATATCAAGAAGAAGCTATGAGTGGTGCTAAACTTAAAGCTTTTTCTGTAACATTAGATACATTTTGTTCAGTATGTAATACAGTTAAACCTACTTTAGAAGAACCTATTTATGTTATCTATACTACAAAAGATTTTGATAATCCTCAAGAAGTTTTAAGTAGATTTACTAATGACAAACTTAAAGAGAATGCAAAAACTTTTAGTATTCGTCATAATACTTATGGTTGGTCTAAAGATAACAGAAGTGTTAGTGGTAAGATATTAACTGCATATTCATCTCAGACTACAGCTTATATTTTAGACAATATTAAAGAAGGTTCTTTACCTAATTTAAATGATTATACTTTTGCTACATTTAAAACATTAGTTAATGCAGGTTTAGATTATACTACAGCAGTAGGTTTCTTGATGCAACCTGGTGTAACTGAAATTGTTAAAGCTTATAATACTAAAAAATCTATATTTACTAATGTTACTGGCAATCCTATTCATGCTGCAATAAGAAGTGTTGCTCAAAAATTAGGTGTAGATAGTTCTGATAATGTAGGTATAACTCAAGTTTTAGCTTCATTAAATAAACGTTATGGTAAAGCATTTAATAAAGTATTTGGACAAAAAGATTTAGAAATTACTTTAGATAAATCTCATTTACAAAATCTACCTCTTATTGTATCTAAACTTAAAGATAGGTTGCACAATTACTCCCCCGTAAAGGAAAGTGTTAATGATTTACTTTTTGATTTAGGAACTATTCTTTCTTTCTATAAGATTAGTGAAACTGCTAATACCATAGGAGATATTGCTAGATGTTGTAATCCCGATAAGTTTGGAGCTAAACAAACAGTATATGCTACTCGTAAAGTATTTGAAGATATAGATAAAGCTTTATTTGAGTATAATGTAGTTCCTACTTTCAATGAAAATGATAATACTCCTGGTGAAGTATCTTATAAAACTCCTAGACGTCCTGTATTAAGTGTTAATAACACTCATATTTTAAATGCTATATATCCAGGCTTTAATGATGATACAAGAAGTGTTGATGATAATATAAACGATTTAGTATCTTCTGATATACAAAAGAGTTCTTATCCTACACTTTATGCTTTCTTAAAGTATGCTTCTGCTACAAGTACTGTAATTGCTAAAACTGTCTTTGATACACAAGATTTTTCTTTTGTTAATCTTATTAAAGGTATTAGTCAAGTTGCTAATGGATTTAATTATGAACTTAGTGAAACTACATATAATGATGTTCAAAAATATGTATTAAGTTCTATTTATCAAAACATTAATTCTGTTAAATATCCTATTAAAGTAAGATTAGTTAATGGAAATATCGAACTAAGTCAAGATATATCTCCTGATTATAAAGTTAAAGAAGAACAAGCTAAACAAGAACTTTTAAGAATTTATGGTTATGAACGTCCTCATAATATTGCAAATTTTGTAACTGAAATTAGAAATGATAGAAAGGTTCTAAAAGAAGAAGAGTTTACAGTTGATGACGTAAACAATCCTACAAATGAAGAACTTAAAGCATTTGAAAATCTATCTCCTGCTCAAAAAATTCAACGGATTAAAACTACTTTTAGTAATCCAGGTTTGTTTAATCTTATAAATGTTAGTCTATACAATGGTAATAATAGAGGTCGTTTTGTAGGTTCACAAACTATTGAATTTAGAGAACAAAATCTAAATCCTAATATTGTTTATGCAGAGTTTAAAAAAGTTTTCTTTAATAATAATCCTTTCTTAGTTTCTGCTGCTATTGATATTGTAAAATATGCAGTATATGTAGAAGGTCTTAGAATGACTAGTACAGCAATTAATAAAGTTATAGATAATGATTGCTTAATTAATGAATTTGGTAGTAACGGTTTAGGCTTTGTTGATGATCTTCGTAAAGCTATGAGTGAAATTAAGAGTACTAAAGGTAATTTTAGTATGTTACATGAAGTAGATGATTTATATGAAAATTATCTTCGTAGTCATCCTGATTTTCCTGGTATTACTACTTTTAATATGACTAGATATAATAAAGTTAAGTATAACTTTCTTAAAGTATCTCATGGCATATTTGCGTTATCTCCAGAAATAGATGAAACTACTGGTGTTCCTAGACTAAAAGAGTTTAATGCTAGTTTAGAAAAAATAGGTATTAAATATCATTTACCTGTTAGCGATACTTATGGTACTAATAAATATATTAGAATATTAGAAGATAGAGTTAATCGTTTGTATAAAATTGTTCCTATCAATAATAGTATTATTTTATATCCTTTAGGAAACTTAAATGCTAATGAAAATAGTGAATGGAGTGCAAATGAAAGTAATAATGCTCATATATTATCTAAACGGGCTTATGAATATATAATTCAAGAATATATTAAAAATCAAGAAAATCAAACTCTTAATCATGAGTTTATTAAAGAAAAAATACAAGAAGCTAAAGAACAAGGAGAAAGTTTCTATTATGAATATAGAAGAGATAGAAAAGGTCTAGATGTTAAAGCACATGATTTTGTATTAGAAGATTTACTAAATGAAAAAGAAGGTTTAAGAATTGCTTATAATGCCATTAAAAGTCATTTTAGTAATCCTAATGCTGACAAACTATACATCAATAATTTAGCTTTATATGATTATATTTTCTCACCAGGTTATGAAAATGGTAGTACTCAATATATAACATTTGAAGATAATCAAGGTTCTCAAATAAGAAAACCATTTAGACTTTTTATTCCTAGTAATATTAAAAGTTTAGAAAAGTTTTATTTAAATCCTTCAAAGAATACAGAAAGAGGAGATACAAGTCATATCCAAAATAAGTCTATTAAAAAGATTATAGATGATGCTCAAGAAATAAATCAAAAAGCATTTTCGGGTTTGATTCAAGTAGAACCTATAAAAGAAAGTAATGAAAGTTTTGCCGCTGCATTAGAAGAATTAAATTATGATGCTTTAGATTTTGCTGAAGCTAGAATGAAAGCTAATAATGATAAGCGTGGTGTAACTTATATTCAAGGATTACGTTCAAAAGGTATTGATAATACATTAGAAGTCTTAAAGAATAATGAAACTGTAGTTACCAGAGAAACTGCTAAATACGCAGTTGCTACAGCAGAATATATTAAAACTCATTTCTTTGATCAATTTATAGAAGATCCTGAAAATCCTAATAGATTTCTTTCAATTACAGATGATAGAGTAATTGGTATGATTAAAACTAATGTTGATCTTATGAATAAATATATGGAAGCTGTAAATATAGCTCAAGCTTTCGTAAATAAATTCAATGGTTATGTTGGTTTTACTGTAGAATCTGAAGATACTGATATTAAGTATTATATAAATGATATTATATCTGCTGTAAAATTAGTTCAAGATTTGCCTATTAATGATACTCTTAATAAAGGTATGAAAGCCATAATTGATAGTCAATCTACTAATCCTATGGTTAAAGAAGGTTTGCTTGATGTTATGGATGCTTGGTGGAAAACCTATGGTGTTACTTGGCAAGTTCATGATATTATGGAAAATGGCACACCAATTCTTCAAGTAATACTTAAAGATGTAATGGGAGATATTGATGCTAAACGTAAACATTACAAACATAAAGTTAAAAAAGAATATTGGGCTAAAATAAAAGATATTCAAAAAAGAGCAGCTGAATTAGGTGAACCTATTCGTATGGATGTTCTAATTGATGAAGATGGTAGATTTGTTCAAGATTATAATGGCGAATTTCCTGAAGAATATCAAAGATTGAAAACAGCAGTTGCTGATGCAGCAAAAGCTACATATTACGGTAGTATAGAACATCTTAAAGCTAAATTGGAATTAGATGAATTTAAAGCAAAACATTGTAATCAAGAAGCTGACCCAATGTATTATATCACTAAAGTAGCTTATGAAAGAAGAATGCTTTACGGAACATCTAATAACGATGAAGAAACAGAATATCCTTTTGGTAATGAATATAGAGCGTTTCCAAAACTTTATTCTAAATATATGAAATTATATTATGAACGTCTTGATATACTTCATTATATGTCTAAAAATGGTTCTGAAGAACATAAACATAAAAGATTAAGTGAAATTAATCAAGAAATATATAATCTTCGTAGACCTAATTTCTACGTTAACGCTAATAATGAGTTAGTAGAACGTCCTAGTATTGGTAATTATTATAACGTTGCTATTTCTGATGAACTTAAAGCTGAATTAGAACTATATAGTAAAGAAGCTGCTCAAACTCTTCATTATTTTATAGAATCTATGACTAAGCTTGATGGTACTTATTTTAAGTATGACCCTGTTCATGGTTTTGAGCATCAATTAAAAGTTCATTTAGAAACTATTAGAAGTTTTGAACAACGTAATGCTCAAGGTATTCCTACAGTTCCTAGAAACTGGCTTGAACAACAAAAAGCTTATGTTACTGCACGAGATTGGGTTAGACAAAATGCTAAATTTGTAGTTGAAGTAACTCAAGATACTGAAACTGGAGAACCTCTAAGTATTGGTGCTAAAATAAAGAAAGCATTTGATACACTAAGTTTAACTAGTGGAGGTAGAGCAAGAGAAGCAGTTAGGATAATGAATGAGCATAATGACGGACAAGGTATTTATGATGAACATAGAATTCCTAATGGAAGTCTTCTATCTGATGAAGAATTAGCTAAAGTAAAAGATGCTCAAATGACTTTGTTTCAAACACAACATTGTCCTCCTTTCACAGATAGAATATTACTTTCTAATGCTAAACCCACTAATGCTACATTTAATGCAGACTTTTATGCGGGTATGGCAGTTAATGGAAATGCTAATCCTGAATATCTAAAAGTTGTTACTGAATTAAATAAGTTACTTGAGCCTTATTATAATAATCTTGATGGTTATATCCATTTTGAACAAATTCCAGATACTGAAGCTGGTATACAATTACTAAAAGATATTGCTTCTTGTTATGCTCAACTTCGTCAATTAAAAAAGACTGATGGTGATACTAGCGGTTCTAAAGACTTTATTGATTCTTATGTAGAATTTGTTACTAATACTGAAGTCTTAAATAATCAAATTCATGCTATACAAAGTCAAGGAAAAAGTATTGAATTTAAGAAAGCATTTACAGAAATTGCTTATGAAAAAGATAAAGAAGGTAATTTTGTTCAACGAGATGGAGAGTTTGTAGGTAATAGATTCTTGTATAGTTATGCTAAACCTAAAGGTCAACCAGGTGATCCTCTTTATGATCAATTTGTGAATAAAACTGCAAGACAAGAAGCTCTTGAATTAATAAATCAAGTTTATCGTAAAGCTCCAACTAAATATTACTATCAAGCTTTAGCTGAAGCTCAACATCAAGCAGAAGTTGATAATAGTTTTGATTATAAAGAATGGTTTAATCAAAATCACATTTATAATCCTTTTACTAGACAAATGGAACCTCTTGAGTGTTGGATGTCTTCTGAAATAAAAGATGAACTATTTGAAGATAATACTTTTGAAGGACATTGGGAACCTAGAGGTAATCAAACTGTTAAAAAAGTTCGTGATGGTAAAGTTAGTAAAGTTATTGGTGGAGAACTCATAGAATTTGAAGATCCTTCACAAGATAAACGTAATCATAATTATGATCCAGATAAAGACATATTAGGTAATTATGTTAAAGGTAGTCAAAAAGGTAAATATGATAATACTGTAGTACTTAATGAATCTGAAAAAGCATTAAGAAAATATCTTCAAGGTGTTCTTTTAGAAACAGCTACTGTAGAATCTGCTAGACGTTATTTTAAACAAAACTATTTACCTAAATCTCGTAGACCTAATGAAACTACTCTTAAATCAAGTTTACTAGAAGGAGGTAAACTTTTCGGCTTTAATATTTCTACTAATAGAGGTAAAGATGAATGGTATAAAGAAATAGGTTATGAGTTTGATAGAACTCCTCTAATGCCTATGACTAAATTACTTGAAAGTAATCTTACTTTAGATTTGCAAAAAAAAATTAAAGAGATTAACAAAAGAGAGATTACTTTAGAACAATATAACGGTAATCAACAAGAGTTTGAAAAAGCAATAGAAGAAAGAAGAAAAGTTATTACTGAATATGAAACTCAGTTAAAACATGAAAGACAAAGTTTATTAAATCGAGATTGGCTGAACGTTATTGATGCTTATCTAGAACAAGCTAATAATTATAATGCTATTCAAGAAAATAAACAAAAACTATACTTCTTATTAAATGCTTTACAAAACTTAAAGATGTATTCTCGTAAGTATGGTCTATATGGCGATCTTGCTACTGATGCTAGAAAATCTGGAGAAGGTACAGTTTATGTTAAAGAAGTAGATGAAAATCTTATTAAACAATATAAAGTATTCTTAAGAAGATTATTGTTTGACCAATGGAAAGAAAAAGAAGGTGCTCTTACTGATATAGCTAATAATCTACAAGGTTTCGTATCAGCTAACTACATGATGCTTAATGTTAAAGGTGGTATAGCTAATGTAACTTTAGGTGAAACTGGTATGATTGCTGAAATGGCAGCTCGTGAATTTATAGGTCCTAAAGATTGGGCTTTTGGTCAAAACGAATGGTTTACTGGTTCTTTAGGTTTTGCTAGAGGTGGTTATGAGTCTATGTTTAATAATACTAATTTAGCTTATAATAAACAAGACGCTATAATTAAATTTATGCAAGTTGTAGATTATGATGAAACTACTGGTGTTGTTAGACAGTTAAGTCTTGAAGAAGCAAGTAAGAAAATTAGAGATTTAATGTTTAGTCCTCAAACTATAGGTGAACATTTCATGCAAAATAGTGTTCTTTTTGCTATGCTTCATAGTCATAAGCTTATAACTTTAGATGATGGTAAAACTGTTTATATGAATAAACAACAATATATTGATTATAAACAAAGTTTACTTTTAAATGAAGTTTTAACCGAAGAACAACTAAAAGCATATAATGACTTTAAAGAAACTCTAAAAAAGGATAAAAATCTTCTTAAAGAATATAATTGGTTTAGAAGAAATGCTCTTACTGATTATATTTATTTACATTGTAATAATGAACAAATTAATCAATTTATTAAATTAAGAGAAGAACAAGAGGATAAATTTAAAAAAGAATTTGAAGAAAAAACTAATCTTTATGACCAAATGGAGCTAAATTCTGATGGAACTCTTGCATTTAAAGAAGGTTCTGATTTAGCTAAACTTGATAAACAATTAGCTGATAATAAAAAGACTAGTCAAGCTATAGCATTACTTGGAGCATTTGCTGAAAAAACTCGTAAAGTCAATAATAAAATTCACGGTGTTTATAATAGATTAGGATCTGCTTATATTGAACGTAGATGGTTTGGTAGTTTAGTTATGCAATATCATAAACATTTACCTATGGGTATTCTTAAACGTTATATGGCTAGAGGTCGTTATAATGAAACTAGAGGTACTGTTGATAAAGGTATAATTCAATCTATTTATGATGTACTTAGATTAAATTATGATAAGATTAGAGTTGATGCAGGTTTAACTGAAGAACAAACTAATGCTTTAAAAGGTTTTGTTTTCCTAATTGGACATTGTTTTGATTATCTTAATCAACTAAAGACTACTTGGCATATAATTCCATCTTATGAACGAGCAAACATTTGGCGTAATAGTGGTGATTTAGTAGGTTGTGTTGCAGCAATGCTTACCGTAACTGCTCTTTGGGCTATGGCAGATGATGACCAAGAAACACAAGATAGTATTTGGTTTAATTTAGCTCTATATGAAGCTGACCGTTTAGCATCAGAAGCATTTATGTATAATCCTTTAGGTATGTTTAATGAAGGTAAAAAACTCATGAGTACACCTATTGCTGCTCAAAGTATTATAACCGATGCTATGTCATCTCTTAAAGCAGTAACTGATTGGATGCTTGATGATGAATATGATCCTTATTATCATAGCGGACGTTTTGCAGGAGAAGCTAAACTCTCAGTTTATATTCAACGTCGTATTCCTATGTGGAATGGTATTAGGTCTATATGGGATCTTCCTTCTAATAACCATTATTATAAACGTGGTGAAAATCCAATCGGTCTATTTAATATTAAAGAACATGTAACTGAATAATAGCTCCCCTGTAGAAGAGATGTGAATTAAGTAGCATCTCTTCTATAACATTAATTAACAAAGTAATCCTTGTATAATTAAAAGGTTTGTTCTATATTTGCAGTGCGTTCTTCTCAAAACATTTCCATATAAATGTCAGACTAGTCTTAGTCTTAGTGCTAAGACTAGTTTTTAAACTTCGGTTCGTCTAACGGTTAGGACGAGAGATTTTCATTCTCTAAATACGAGTTCGATTCTCGTACCGAAGACTATATTAAAACATAACGGCTAAGCCGAGGAGGCACTCGTCAAGAAAAGAGTTCTGCGTGATTACGCGGAGTTGCTAAAAAAGATAGTATTGTGTGTAATACTTGAATTACCTATAGCCTATTAAGTCTACCTCTTAATAGTTATCAAAGTAAAGCTGATGAAGGTAGAACATCTACTTTGAGAAGGTGGTGACAGTTCTTGAGAGCAAAGCATAAATCGTAATGCCGTTAATGGAACAATAGCTCAGCTGGTTAGAGCAGATGACTGTTAATCATCAGGTCGTAGGTTCAAATCCTACTTGTTCCGCTAATCTTAATGGACTATGGTGTAATGGTAGCACTACAGATTTTGGTTCTGTCAGTCCAGGTTCGAGTCCTGGTGGTCCAACTAATCTTTTTGTTAGTCATCACTTTTGAAATTGAACTGCTATTAGTTGCGAAACTAGTAGCAGTTTTTGTATTGTATTTGTACCTGTAAGTATTAAAAAAATATTTAATATTTCAAGAGACGATTTCAGCCTATCTTAGTTCATTTGTGGATAATCGTTCACTGATATATAGAAAAGCCAACACAAGCCAAAAGATATATGATTTTAGGCAAATTTCAAGACACTATTATATATAGCAGATTGTCAGGTATTCCAAAAGTAAAAAAAAAATAGAGGCACTAATATTACTATTAGCACCTCTACCATCATCTAAACAACCTTTTCAACAAACTATTTAAAAACCTATATCGGATAGTATAGTTTTAACCTTATCTTTGCTCATTGTTCCGCTTACATGATATTTAATAACACCATCTTTAATAAAGACTAATGTTGGAAAATCATTAAGAGGAACATCAACTCTAATAAACATTGGAATATCAGAAATATCTCTAACAATTAAAGTTACACCATTAAGTTCATCTAAAACTGCAAGCATTATGTCAGTCATTATATGACAAGCTTCGCAACCTTTAGTTGTTATCAGATATATAAATTTATTATTCTGCATTTTCAGTTTCAGTTTCTTCTTTAGCAGTATTCTCTTGTTTCTTACAATGAGGGAGAATACAACCTACTCTTTCAAGATAAACACCATTTTCAAAGAAAATACCTTGATTTTCAAGTCTAGCACGAAGAGCTTCTTCATACTTCTTCATAGCAGCAAGTTGAATACATTGATTAGCAAATTCAACTCTAGATACTTTATCACTTGTATCACCATAAACAAAATCATGCAACTTCTGAATACGAACTACAAGTTCAGCATGCTCTTCACACATTCTTTTAAGAAAATTTTTCATAATACTTTTAATTTAATTAATTTATTTAACACCAGTATGTCCAAAACCACCTTTACCTCTTTCAGTTTCACTAAGTTCATTAACTATTTTAAACTCAACAGTTTCATGTTTAGCTACAACCATTTGAGCAATTCTTTCTCCAGGATAAATAGTATAAGGATCACGAGATAAATTTATAAGTTCTACACCAATCTCGCCCCTGTAATCCATTTTGTTATCTATAAGGCTCTTTATCCTTATATTCTACACTTTTATTATTAAAACTTATATATGTGTAGTTCAGACTATATCTTCACCAATAATTTTATTGGGCAGGGCACTCGTGTTAGCATTACTATCTTCAACATTACTTGTTAAGACTCGGCTATTAGTCGTTGAACCTTTATCAATATTTCTATCGATACTTGGCTGCTGATTAACTTTAAGTTTAAGCTTTCCCAGCAATTCACCCTGTTTTACGACACCAATTATTCTACCATTTTTGTTATTTCGTAAAATACACTTTCTTTATTATGTTCTTTAGTATGTTCAGACCTAGTTAACGGTTCTAAATTATCTATAGAATTATCAGTTGTAATACCGTTTTTATGATGAATATCAATATTAGGATTAAGATAATGAACTCCATTTATTATAACAAAATATTTTTCGTCAAATAGTTTATAATTTTGTTCAACTACATATCTATGTTCCTTGTAATATTGACGTTTACCTCTAGGTTTGTGTGCAAAAGGATGGTTCTCCACAGGAACTTCATAATAAACTTTACCATTATTATGAATGATAACTCTATCTTGAAGTTTATTATATCGTGGATTATTTTCTCCTAGATATAAAGATTTTCTTAATTTTCCCATACATTCTTTAGAACAACAAATATGTTTAGTTCGTCGAAGTCTAGAAGGTTTAATATAAATATCTTTACCACAATATTCACATTTAGTATTTGGAGTATGAATTACTCTTTTAGCTAAAAACGAACATTTACGAGAACAATAATTTCCAACACCATAATTTGCAGGAATAACAAATTCTTTTCCACAATATTTGCATACTTTAGTAACAAGGTTATACGATGTATTTACCCCTTTAAGATTAAGTTTAATTGTAAATTCACACATAGTAATATTATTTTGAAATTATTGAGTGTAAATATACAAACATTCTACGAAACCGCAAAATTTTTAAGAAATGTTAATATTTATTTTAGCGTCCACAGTCCCAGGAGAATTTAAACTAACTATACCATGTTTGATAGCTAATCCGCTTCTAGTTCTAATTTGAGCTTCATAACCAGCAGGTAATTCTATATAAAGTCCAGTAGGAACAAGAACTCTATCTAAAGTATGTAAAGTAAGAGCTTCTTTAATATCAGCTCTTAAATCCATACCAGCACTTAATTCAGTAGCATAAGTAGGTAGAGGTTGATTTCCTTTATTTATTACTTTTACTAATAACATAATGTTTATTTTGTTTATCTATTGCAAAGGTATATACTTTATTTGATATATACAATATTGTAGATGTTAAAAATAATCAACATCACTTCTTTACGGGGGAGCTGAAATACTATGTCCAACCTCCCCCGTAGAAGCAATGATAATTATACTGCTTGTCTATAATCTAAACTAGAATTAAGAGCTTTAAGCATGTTTTTATTAGCACTTCCCCAAAGTAAAGAATCAACACGTTTCTCACCTTCAAGATTAGCTACATTAGAATAAAATCCTGTAATAGCATTATAAGCACCCCAAGCAGTTCCAGTTATATGTTGCTGGCCAATGCCATCAAGATAATATTCAAACATATTATTAAGAATGCCTACTTTACGCATACTAATATCAGCAGCTTCCATAGTACCATAATCTTTAGCAAATAGTTTAGCATAACCAAATTTAGGATTATAGTTATGTAAAGCTTGAATTTCAGCATCATTAAGAACTAAACTACCAATATACTTCATAACATCATCATCACTCATTCTAATATGAAGAAGACTATCATAAAGTTGTTGTGAAGTTTTAGCATGTTCACAAGCAATTCTTAATATTTCAGCTCCTCTTTCTAGTTTTTCTTTAACTTTAGTTGTATGTCTAAATCTGATATAAGAATTAGCTCCATTTAAAGCACTATTTAACATGTTAGTGCAAATAACTCTAATAGGAGAAAATAGAATATTTACTGAAGAAGAACCGTCATGACTATTACTAAATACAAGATAGTTATCTATTTTATCTCCACCTACAGTAGTTTCAAATGGAAGTTTAGCAGATACAAATAATTTATGACCAAAACCAAAACACCCAGCTCTATCCCAAACTGCTTTGCCTTCTCCGATAGCATCATCAAAGAAAGCAAAAGCATCAAAGTTTTGTACAACTTCATATTTAGCTTTAACTAAACCAAGAGGAGTATTAGTATCGGTACGATAAGTGCCAAATGCATTTGGACAAGTTCTATAAATATGACCATCTCTAGCAAATTCTCCAGCAATATCATTTATACTGTTATTACCTCTTATATTAAAAGGCATTTTAGAAATAAGTTCACATTTATCAACTATAAAATTAAGACCTGCTTTTTCCATTACTTCTCTAGAAGAAGTACAATCAGAAACATCTTTTCCTATACCACTACTCCAAGGAAGTCCATTTACTTTATATTTACTCATAATAATTGATATCGTTTAACATAATCATTAATATAATCATATAGAGGAACATCAGATAAAATATAATGTTGAAGAAAATCATTAAATGTTTTACCTGTTATAGGAACATAATTACCGATTACATGTGACAATCTTTTAGCACCTAGTTCTATATTAGAATTAGATTTTACTACTAAGACAACATAGAGATTTTGGTTAAACTCTATGTTGTCATTTTTCATAGCTACTCTATAAGTTCCTCCTAAATCTTTATCTATAAAAGCAAAGTTCATTATTTGATTGTAATGTTTTGTTTAGTAACTAGATTAGCATAAGAGGGACACACACCATCAGTTTTAATCATTTCTTTAATTGCTTTCTTATCAATAGTAGGTTTAGCATTAAAGTTTACATTATAATTAAGAAGAGATTGAATAAATCGTCTTCCTTCTTCATTAGAAAGTAAATCTTTAAAGTTAACTCTAACACTTAAATCTCCACTAATATTATTTAAATCGTCTTCTGTAAACCATACATCTTTATTATCTTGATAGTAAGATATAAATTCTTCTATAGTACCTTCATCTTGATCAAAAGTATTTCTATAATGTAACCAATTACAATAATCAGTAAAAGCTTTACCAAATCTTTCTAAAGAGTCATCATCTAATTCAACAACTTCAGAACGACGTAAACTAACTTTACCAATACCATAATCAATAAATTTAGAACCTGATTTAGTAGTATCACCAAAAGCAAGAATAGCTTCTTTAAGAATATTTGAAAGACGTTCAATAGTACGTTCTTTAGATTTCTTTAAACTATCAAGTCTAGCTTTTTCTTCTTTAATAGCATTTAAATCGGCTTCTAAACTTTTAATTACATTAGTATAAGCTTCAACTTTAGATTTGAATTCAGTCTCAGTAATACTTAAAGCTTGAAGAAGTTCATCATCTACTATACCTTCATTTTCTTCAATAAGGTTTATAATAGCATAAAGATCTTGTTGAATATTATAAATACTAGCCATAATTTTAATTAGTTTAAGGATTCTAATTCTAATTCTTCATCAGTAAGTAACCAACTACAAGAATTTTCATCTAAGTTATTATCTGCCATAAATTGTGGTATATCTGCATCACCTTCTGCATTTATGTACTTTTCAGGAATTTCATCTTTATAAATTCTCGAAGTACAATAATCTAAAATGTAAATAAACATAACTTAAATTTTAGTATGAATAACAGTTTGTTTAATAGTACCACAATTAGTACATCTAGATATAAAAACTTTACCGATAATATTACCATGACTATCAGTTAAGTTTTCTTCTTTGATTATCTCATACTTATGTAATGAGAAGAATCTACACCATATATTTTGATTCATTCTTGGATATAATTACGATTAATAAATTCTTTATAAAGAGGAAGAGCTAGAGCTTCTGCTTGAGGATGTGGTTTACCAGTAGTTCCTTTAGCTCTTAAATCAAAGAAATGGCGCCAATCATTTACAAAACCTGTCATAACAAGTTCAGTCTTTAACATGTTAGGTAAACAATTAGCAGCAAATTGAGGACTTTTACCAGATATTATCATTTCATTATAAAGAGACTCTACATCAAACAAATGATTAACTAGTTTAGTACCAATTTGACCTTCTAAATCTATACCCACAGGTTGAATAAATGTTAGACCGTGATTAAATTTATCTTTAGTATAATTACAGAAACGAGTACTTTCTTGTGCAAAACTAAATACTCTATGTCTTACAAATTCGTGACTAATTTGTCTATTACAAGTAAACTTAACACAAATTCTTAATTCATGATATTCTGTAGGTTCACAAAGATACCTAAAATCATTAAGCCAATCATTTTCATATAGAACTCTAAGATTAGTAGTAATATAAGCTTTGTTATCAGCAATATTAACTCTACTATAAGGATTATTTTTGTACTTTTTGACTTCATCATAATTATCAAATGTAGCAAAAATTTCCATATAAAGAGTACCATGTTCTAACATAGCAAAATGTTTACTAGCAACCATTCTAGCTACAAAATCTCTATAACTATTAGTAGTTATTTTATCCTCTGATTTATAACAAGTTCTACCTACTTTTTCAACTTGTTTCTCAGCCCCCCATGTTCTCCAATCTTCTTGTTCAAGAATTTCAAAGCTTTGTTTAATTACTTTCATTGTTTATTTCATTTAGTTCATCAATTTGTCTAATTCTCTCTTCACAAATGTGAATTACTTTTTGATAATCAAGAGTTCTACTATCAGTAGCTTTTTCTCTAAGAATTCTTTTAATTATATCATGGTCAAAAGGAGTTAAATTAGGATAATCTAACCATATTGTCCAAGGTTGAATTACATGTTCGTTGGAGCTATAATTACTAGCCCCAACGTTATGTGTTCTAACTTCACTATCACCTAATATACCTAAATATCTAAGTTTATTATAAAGATTAACATCTATTTGAATAGTTTTAAGTTTAGGAGTAGAATGATTAATTAACTCTGTTATAAATTTAACACAATAAGCATCAGTAAAACGTCTATCAATACATTCGATATTATTATCTTTATCTATTGCATAAACATTATGATGATCATTAAAAACAAATTTTTTAGGATTATTAGCTCCTAGATTTTTAAAATATTCGGCAATTCTATCATAATTGACTTCATCACCAATAATAGTAAGTTGTTTCATAATTTTAATTTAAAAAGTTGTTGTATAATAAACAAGAAATTATTACAAATAAAACTATCCAATATAATATTAATAGAGTAAAGTCAAGTTTTATCCATATAAGATTAATAATTATTATTATTAATGTTATAAACAACATTAATAATAACGTAATGCAAAAGCCTAATATTATACCTTTTAATAATTTGGTTAAATTAATTTTCTTCATTTATCCAAGTCTTATAATAAGGATTACAATCTTTAACTTGTCCTGTTAAATGTTCATTGCCTTCATATGGTATGCAATATTTATATCCGAAATCTCCTAGAATACGATAAGGATAAATTGTATTTGTGGCATCATAACGTTCATAAAAAGAAATATTCCAACGGTTTTTATCATTGTCTCTAACAAGAACTCTATCAAAAGGTTTAAGACTTGAAATATCGAATTTATTTAGAACTAATTCATAATCATCTTGATTTATAAAAGGAAGTGCTAATTCATCGTCTAAGATATAATGAGTATCTTTAATTTCTGTTACTACATTTCCTTGTCTTATATGAGTTTTATGTTTAATCGTATCTCCAACTTTAAATATAGGTTTAGGTAACTTCTTTAAAGTTTTTATATCAGTATTCCAATAATAACCTTTTGCTTTAATAGCATCAAAGAGTTTTTGTTTTTCTTCTTTTGTAGCAAGACGTATAATTTCAATCTCATCTGAACAACATACAGGACATTTATCTAGAGAAAGAAATTTATATACAAGAGATACATGTTTATAAACATAGTCATTACTTATTTCTTTAAGTATTATAATATACTCATTTTGATTAATTGATTTAACATATACAACATCTCCATCTTTAAACTCTGGTTTACTTAATTTCTTTAATACTTTAGTTTCAGTATTCCATTCATAACCATTATCTTTAATTACTTGAAATAGTTTTTCTTTTTCTTCTTCTGTAGCTAAACGAATATTATGCCTTTTATCACTCCATACGTGACTGTTAACACATATATCACGTGTACCACAATATACTCCGCAATAACACTCCCAATAATTATCATTTTCTCCTGAATAAATAAAAGCATGTTCGTTATTATCAGTAATAACTATGTCACCTGGTTTAAACGGTTTGTGAAACTCTTCCCAAGTAGTTTTACCTTTGGGGAAGATGACACATTTGGCATTTTCGTCAAAAGTCCAAGTACCGAATTTTGTTAAAAAGCGGTATATATCTCCTGTTCTAATACATATTGGTTTATCCGCTTCATCTACATCAATAAATTTTACATCTTCAAACATTGTACAATTCAACTCCATGCCCTTTGGGCAATCTTTTAGGAGTTCTGCAATATTAATCTTTTTCATATTTCTTTTCTCTTTCTATATGTTTTCTTATACAATCAAACGCTTTAAACATAAAATTATGTTCTATATCAGAACATATATTGACTGGCTTACCATTTATTAACGTTTTAGCAGTAGAACCATCAAATGAAATTTCAATCTTCATTATCTATATCTTCTTTCCACATTACAACACTATCAACTTTAACTCCATCTCTAATTGTATATTCCAAAGTAGTTTTACCTTGATATATATCCATTGCTATAGGAGAGAATTCAGATATACTTTCATTTATAAGTATTACCTCGAAGACCAACATTATTCCTAATACACAACCACAAACTATACTGAAACTATCAGCTTCTCCTTCACTATTCCATTGAATACATTGTATTGTTAGGAATAGAATTGCTAATCCTATTATAACTGCTAACAATATCATAATTAATAAATATTTAAATTAGTAGCATCTAATGCTAAACCAAGTTGAATAAGACCTCTATAATCAAAATGATTTTTATTATACCAATCATATACAATATTTTCAGCATATATACCATTAGCAACAAATTTACTTAAATCAATTTGTTGTTCTTTGGTCATATTTAATAAAGGAATAAGATAAGGTTTAATATCTTCTACACTGAAATCTATGTGACAAACTTCATTTCTTACAAAAACGAGGTTTTCGCAAATACCATATACATTAAAATCTCCTTGTATTTCATTATTAACCTTAACACCATAAGGTAATCTTGCACAAAGGTCTTTAAGTAGTAATTCTTTATCTTTTTGCATCATATTCTATTTAAAAAAATTCAATAACTTTTAGTTTACCACATTTTTGACAAACGTAAATGTAATGATAATGCGCACCAATACGGTTTTCTTTTAATAGTTTCCATTCATGAAAACAGGCTTTCTTTATAAGTATATTTTTAATTATTTCCCACATAATCCTAATAAATATTTAAACTTTATCTTTATCATTATTTTTAACTTTAATAAAATACGATTGTTCAGTATGTTCTTTTTTATCAAAACAAATACCGTATATTATTCCTATTATTGGAATTAATATCATAATGATATGTAATATTAATAATATAATATTCAACATTATTTTATTAATTTAAGTTCAACTTCTTGTGGACTATTTTTAAAAGTTACTTCAGGAAAAGAATTATTTGATAATCTCATACCAAAAGGAGCATGACCCCAAAATTCTCCAAATTTATCTAGACGTGGTTCTTCATAATAAAGCGAAATATCACCATCTTTATCTCTTGCAATCCAAAGTTTCATAATTTTACTATTTTATCTACTTGAGTAGGATACCAATAACAATCATGATTAAGATATATACAACCGTTAACATCATTAGGTTTACAAAAACCTAAAACTTTACGAGGTCCAAATATAGCACCATAATCATTTATAAATAATACATAATCTCCAATTTTAAGATCAATATTAGTATCTATTACTTCTTTTAATGTAGAATAAATAGTAATATCATCTTTTTCTACAAGTTTCTTAAACTTTTCTTCATATATATATTAGTAAGACTATATTGTATTTCTTCTAATACAAATTTAGCTCCAGTTTGTAATATTTTATGAACTAATTCTCTAGTATATAATTTTTGATTATTAGGAATAGTTTTTAAAAACTCTCTAACAAAATCTTCCATTTTATTAGCAATAGCATATTGCATGTAACTTTCTTCTATCATAGTTTATTAGGTGTATTAGTTTTATAATTACAAATATAGTAATATTTAATAGCAATATTATCTGTTTTGTAATTTATTTTTAATCGATTTTAGGGCATAAAAATAGTTGGCTTATGTCTTGTCCATGAAAGTATATTGAACGCAACACAAGCCAAATGAGATAGGAAATAGAAGATTTTGTAAACTAAAATGGTACTCTGGTCATGTCATATCAGCACTCCTTTACGGGGGAGCTTATATGTTTAGAGCATATATAATACCATCATTTTCTTCTTTAATAACTTCTATATTTACAGGAACCTTTCCTTTAATATAACGTAGAGAACTATTATTCCAAATAGGAGCTAAATTTATTTTAATTGTATTTTTTTTAGTTCTAATAACAGTTCTACCTTCAATATTATCAGGAACATTTTCAAGCAATACTAAATAATAATCATTAGTTTTATCAGCAGAATTATATCTATGTAAGAAAACATAATAAGGATAATAAACTAGATTTTTACTATAAAGCATTTTAGTTTTAGCATCTATATAAGATGTATCAGTTACATTTACTTCAGTTATATCATAAGCACTTAAATTCATGCGTCATAAGGATTTACTATAGTACAGTAAAATTCTAAATACCACCAAAAGAATAATAAGGTTAAAGACAACCCATCTTTATTTTTATAAGTTTGAATAGTAGGAATCCATGTAAACTCATCACAAACTCCAGCAGAACAATCAATTCTAAGCATAAATATTAATACCTTTAGCATGAAATGGTACTTGTTTAATACCATTTTTATTCATATCTCCATTTATATCCTGCACAATAAGTATTATGCAGAATAGCATAACGAATATTAGTGTGATGCGTTTTATTTTTTCTAGCAGCTTCTCGTATTCCGTTATATCTAATTTCTTCCTTAGTATTAATGTCTATACGATATACAGCTTTTTGTTCTTTTTCATGTCCTTTTCTTATTTTATTAATACTATGTTTAGCGTTATAAGAATAATCACACCATTCTAAATTAGATAAATCATTATTAGAAGGATTTTCATCAATATGATTGACTAAAGGTAGATTATATGGATTAGGAATAAATACTTTAGCAAGAATAGTATGTATAAATCTATGATACGGTATTCCATTTTCACATAAAGTTATTTGTACATAACCATTTTTATTTTTTCTATCATTGAGTATTCTTCCTTTTCTATAAAAATCTACACCTCTAGAATCTCTTATAATAGCATCTAATCTTTTAATTTGACCAGCTCTATTAATTTGATAATGAGGAAATTCAGGTATATCTCTCCAATCATTATCTAATTCAGTTTGATTTGCAATTAATCTTTTTCTTTTAAGTTTTAATTTTAATTGTAACATAATTATAATTTATTTGTATTCCACATTTCACTTAATTCTACAAATATATTAAAATTATGATTATAAATTTTCTTTTTTAATTAATTTAATAACTTTCGCGTGGAATGGTACTCGTAATTGCCCCGACCTTTCTCGAAATTCTACTAAACAAAGATATTCTCCAGTAGTATATTTATTCTTATTTGTAAGAATTTCTTCTTGAAGTGCATGCGGAGCATTATAAGTACATTCAAAAGTTGCATCATTAATATCATTCTTTAATATAAATTTACCAAGATTAGTACGTTTACCTTCAGGAACTATATCCACTATAAGAAATTTACCATCTTCTTTACGTTTAAACTTTAACATAGAATTATTACGTTTACCACCAAACTGATATTCAGCCATGTCATCTCTTATAACTAAACCTTCAAATCCGTTATCGATAAACTCATCTCTAAGAATAGTAGCTTGTTCTATATCTTTAACTTCATATCTAGGTAGAAGAACTAATCGTTCTGTGTTATTGAGATGTTTTTCTTTAGTTATAGTAGGTAAGGCAAGATTTGAGTAAAAATTACTACAAAGTTTATTATTTCTAAGTATAGCAGACATATTATCTATACACAAATCATATAGCCAATACTGAAGTTGATAATGTTGAGGAAGTTCAGTATTTTTAATAAAACTATTAATTTGATTTATAGTATATCCAGGAAGATATAATTCTCCGTCAAGACCAACTCCTTCTTCTATCATTAAATCTATTATTTCTTTAGATAATTTAGGAAGAAGATATTCATCTAAATAAGAAAGTTTATCAGTCCAATCTACACCTTCACGACTTCTATATCTTAGTTTAATTTGTTGGAATAAATCATCTGTTTTATTTGCTGTAATAATACAACGTTCTCCATTAATTTTCCATTGACCGAAATAAGTATGTCTCTCAAAAGGTTTATTATCTTTAAGAGTTTTACATAACATCGGAATAAAGTTTCCATCTTCATGAGTGTTAAACTTAGGAAGATGACTATCCAAATAATGCTTAAGAGCATTAATATCTGAGATATTATCAGGAGCATTATCATACAAATCTGTAAGTTCTTTATAACCTTCTTTTCGTTTAGCTTTAATAGCTGAATTTATTTCATCTTGGATTTTTCTTGTAGTACTAAAGTTTTCTACATGACCAAGTTTTCCTACAAGACCAAAACGAATATTAATAAAACCATCAAGAGCTTTTATTTCCCAAAAGATAGGTTTACCCTGTACATTTCTTTTATATAATATCATAAGGCAATATTTCTTTAACAGTTACAACAGGATTATCTATTAGTTCTTCATTAACAAGATGTTCTTTTATTAGAGTTTTTAAAGCATCGTCAAATCCAGGACAAATAGTTTCATCATCTTTCAAGTCTATTACAACTTGGTACACTAAATTAATCATGGGATTTAGGTTTAAAAGATAAACTAAGAGCACTAAGTTTAATCGCTTTAGCTGCAAGTTTTCTTTCAGCAGCAGTTTGTTTCTTAGGAGCACCAGGAATATCTAAATCTTGTTGCTTAACTTTACGTTTAGTAGTTTTAGATTTAACTTTTTCTTCTTTATAAATTATAGGAGGATTTAAAATTTCAAACTCAAGATTAGCATTATGAATAGTTAATAATTTTTCATAATAACTATCTTTTTCATCATCACTTATATAAGTTTCAATGGCATGAACTAATTTAGTTATATCATTTTTATAAACATAACCAACAGTTTGATTAAGTCTCATACCATCTGGAGAATATCTACTACAATCTATTGTAATAAACATATAATCAAAAAACCCATCAATTCCACTTCTATCAATATGTTGTTGAACAAGAGCTTTAAGAAAGGAATCGACGGGTTCAAGATATTTTTTTAGAGGTCTAATATCAATCATGCTAATACTCTAAACAATAATATCTTTTTAGGTTTATTTAAACAACCATGAGCATATCTAACTAGAACATCAGGTCTCCAAGTTTCAGTAATTCTGTATTTCTTAATAGGAGAACAACAAACATGATTCTCATAATCGTAATCACTTGGAACTTTTATACCTATACCATTAAGATAATCTAGAAAATCAAAGTTAGCAATTTCATTACTATCATCACTTCCTTCTTTTAAATCTACATCACCATAACAATATATGCTGTTTTTTCTAACACAAAATGTTTGATTAGCTCTGGTAAGAGTTACTTCATTATTTTCATCTAAATCATTTTCTTCTTCAGGTGTTAGATAAGTTAAGATAACAAGCTCTTTAATTTTAGTATTAGTAATACGGCAGTTCACTACATAATAATGTTCCGTCATTGGCATCGGAATTGTATATAGCATTTGATTTGTATCTGAGTTCAACATATCTTACAGTTTCTTTAAGAAATGAATCAATTTGAGCTTTATTGTATACATCGTGAAGATCACTAAAATCTTTAGCTTTATAATTATATAAACCAAATTCTCCTCTAGTTATAAAAAGATAAGGAATATCATAAGTTTCTTGTAAATATCTAGCTCCTTGTCTACCAGTAGTATCGAAATCTAGAAAACTAAATATCATACCATCAGAAGCAAGTTTATCTTTTAACCATTCATATTCATTATCTTTAAGCTTATAATTTTCACTAGGTAAATTAATTATTCCAATATTAAGTTTATTTCCAGCACGCCCGTAAAGAGGATTTGCTAATATATGATTTCCTAAACTAAGTCTATCTTTACTACTTTTTGTAATTATTATGTAATCATAGTTATTTAGTTCAAGATTAGGTAAACCTTCTAGAACATTACAGTTAGTTACAAACTTAAGTTCAGTACTTTTATTACGAAGAGGAAAATAAAGTTTAATAAAGTAAATACCTTTTTTATTTTGACCTAGCATATAAGCATAACAAGGGTCTTTTTGTTTATAATAATATTTAGGATCACTGTCAACACCTCTATTAATATAATATTGATCAACAGGTATAACAAAATGTGTATTCAGATATTGAAGAGATACTCCCCATTTATTCCAAATTTCTTTATCTTGTTTATTCCAACAACGAGGAACAATTTCAATAATAGCACGTTTTTGTTTACCTATTGCAATAGCATCTCGTATAATGTCTGTAATGTTTTCATCAACAACTTTATCATCAATAATATCACTAAATGTAGTAGCTATATGTTTAAGAACAAAATAGAAGTCTTGTTTATTATTAGTTTCTATCTTTCTACCACATATTAAAGATAATACATAAGCAACAACACCATATACATCTTCAAAGAATCCGAAACCACCAAAATCTCTTACTTTTAAACGACCTTTATTATTATATTGAATGCCCATACTTTTATTATAATCATCATCACGAAATACAGATTCGATTAGATGATTATTTTTTATACAATCTTGAACTATCTCTATAGGTATATCCAAGTACTTACTTACAATAAACTCTTGAGATAGTTTAGATTCAATATAATCTTTAGTTAGATTAGTAGTATGTGGATTACGGCGCATATTCTTAATGATAAAAAAAGAGGAGCAATGCCATTATTATGACATCACCCCTCTTGAACAATCAAACCATTAACAGAACGTGGTAGCTCTGAGCTATATTAGAAAGGCATGTCGTTATCAGCTGCCATTGCAGCATCTACGCCATTACCATAACCTCCCATAGGCATTTCACTACCAGCGATTACACCACCACCCATCATAGGAGCACCAATAGTAGGTTGTTTCTTAGTTTCCTTAGGAGTAATAGACTCCTTAGCTAAATCCAAACGGAGAACAGCAGAAGGAGCATCCTTCTTCATCAGTTCTACAACACCGTTACCAATAAAGCTATCAAAGCCTAAATCTCCATTAGCAGTAACATTTACCCAATCATTCTTACGCTTCTTATGACGGAGAAGCTTAAGCCAACAAGGAATAAACTTACCATCAGCAGTCTTATAAGTAGGCTTATGAACTTCATCGCCATCCTTACCGAAAGAACCATTGAGCATAGCTGTTGCATTCTCAAAGATAACACGATAACCAGCAACTACATCTTCTGGATCCAGAGCTACATAATCACCATTATCATCAGTATCATCAAAAGGCAAACTCAAAGCTTCTTCTTCAACAATAGTCAGCTCACGACCTTTAAGATAGAATACGTCAAGAATGTGCTTAACCCAATTAAATACATTGTTAACCTTCCACTCTTCTGTACCACCAGGAATAGTATTAACATTACTGGGAACAGGGAACAGAGTCTGATATACATGACGCTTTTCAGAAGCATTCAAATGATTAGATGCAAAATGGAATGTAAGACGGGGAAGAGAAATACCAGGAAAATCCTTATTATCCTCACTTGTACTCCAATCAACTCTTACTTCTTCAAGATGACCTACAAACAAACCATTTTGTGCTGCATCCTTTTCATGAAACTTGAGTTGAGCAACAGCCTGAGTCTTGTTACTAATACCTCTACGAGCTTTCTTAAGTGTAGCAGCTGTACCTTCTGCTACAACATTTTCTTTAATAGTTGTCATAACTTAATTAAGTTTTTGAATTTGTAATTAGATAAAAATTGGCGGATAATACTAAAATTAGACTATCCGCCAATATAATGTTTAATTATTGGACAAACAATAATTACTCAGCTGACTTCTTCTCACGAATGATGGGGTCAACGTCCTCAAAGAACTCGATGGGGAAGATGCTAATCTTAACATTCTCCTTACCATTGTTGAAATCAACTTCAGTAGCCTCATCAAGATTAACGTTGTAAACACGATTCTTCTTAGTAGCCATATCACCAAGGTCAGCCTTAAGAGCACCCCAAATAGCAGTATCGGTGAAGTTCAACTGACAACCAATACCAGTAGCACTACCAGTAGTAGCAGTCTTAGAACCAGAACACTGATGATACTTAGGAGCTTCTACCATATCAACAGTAATCTTAGAAGCAAGATCTTCATCAGACAACTCACCAAACTCAGCAACAAGAGCATCACGATTAGCTTCAACCATCTCCATTGCATGAGCATTCAGATAAGCTTGCTTATCTTCCTTAGTATAACGCTCGGTACCCATAACAGGATTACCCTTAGAATCATACAGCTTAACACCCTTAGCGATAAACCACTGAGTAAAGGTAGCAAGAATTGCCTCTTCACCTTCACGAGTATTCAAATCAATACCGTTCTCCTCAGCATAAGCAACAATATCAGCAACACGCTGCTGAATAGCTGCCTCAACACCAGCAATATTATTCAAGAACATAATGTTCTCACCAACTGCAACACCAAGAGCCTTAGAAACAGGACTAGTTACAGCAAACTTACCACTTGTAGAATTTGCAACCAACTGAGGAGTAGCATTAACTGTAGAACTCTTCTGACCTGCCTGAACTGCTACAACACCAAACTGAATTTTGTTACCTAACTTCATAACTTTAAAGTTTTAAAAATGAATAATAAAATGAATTGATTAAATATATAGTGCTAAACACTAATTAGTATTTGTTTTACTCTAAATTGTAGATTAACTAACATAATCTTCAACTTCTGTGAAATCATCACTGGTTAGAGTAGTATCAGTGACAATTTTAAGTTCAGTCGTTTCGGAACATCCCATTATAGCATCTGGAGCAATATCTCTAGCACCTAATGTAAATGCACGATGACCAATTAGTACACGAGGATACTTTTTATATGTATCTTTTTCAAAGAAACCTGCTGTTTGAGCTTCAGTATAACTGAAATGACTAATAGCTGTAGTTTTATATTCTTTACCATTTATAACTCTATATCTAGTAAAAGAATATTCAGTTACATAATCAACAGGTTGTGCAGCAATTCGAATAATAGGAAATTTACCTTCTTGAGCAAGTTTAAGCGCATGTGCTTTATTTATAGCATTAACACATTTATCACTAACTTGAAACTCATTATAAATGTTACCTTTTAAATCAGTAAACCATTTAAGAGGATAAACTCCAACAGTCTCAGAATTTGTTTTTTCTTCAGCTTCTTTAGCAGTACGACACTTAACACAATATGTTGGAAGTTGTGTTTCGTTATAAATCGTATTACCGTCAGTATACTGATACTGAGGAGTATAATCTTTAGTACATTCCCAAATTACTCCTGCCCTCAGTAATAACGACTTTATAACATGAATATCAACACCAGTTTTACCATTTATAACATGGATATGTTCTATACAAGTACTAAAAGGAAGTTGCAAATCTTGAGCACGAGTCAAAATGGCTAGACCATCGGCTACACTCTTAATACCTCCTTTTTCACTTGCCATAAACTTCTTTAGAAATACTTCAGCAGCAGCTAATTGTTTTTCATCGAGAAGATTTAGAACACTTAAACCAGTATTGTTTTCAGTATGTCTTGCAACCAATGTACGATTGCTACTACTATTACTTGGTTCATTTTGTTTGTCCATTATATCAAAGAGCATTTATTTGATTTTCACAATGCAAATATAGCAAAATAATTTTAATCTGCTACAACAAAGTCATAATTTTGTACATTATCATCATTATTTTTGCAATTATTAAGTATAACGTGATGCCTGGTTCTTTCTTTGTCCGTTAACATTTTTTCCTCTATACTATTTTTTATATATAGTGTATATAATTTAAGTTTATTTCTATTAAAAGAAACATTACTTAATCTATACATATAATTTTTCAAACTTTCACATTGAGGAGAAGTTATAATAACAACATCTACATCAATAAAAAGTTCTTTATCAGGACTATTATTAACACTAAGTACATTTAATTTATCTGTGTTAAAAGCTTTTTCGTTATATGTCTTTTGTGCTTGTGCAGCCATATATCGACGTTCACCTTTTTTAGGTCCTGATTTATAATATACAGGATTACCATCATCATCTACAGCAGGAACATTTTCTACTTTATCATGATAGTTACCACAAATTAGATTTTCAGAATTTGTATTAAGATATGTTGTGACAAGATTAGCAAAATCAGCACGTTTATTAATAATTAATATTTTTTCATTATGATGTTCTTGTACTATATCAAGAATTGTTTCTAATTTATCACTATGATCAGATAATAATTGACTTCTTAATCTAATAATCTCATAAGTTTGAGTAGCACGTTCTTTAAGATTCATAGGATTATATAGAGCATCAATTTGTCTATTAAATTCAATACTCATATCTAATCGTTCACTCCAACCATTTTCTTGTGCTATAGTAGCACATATTTGATTAGCTGATATATTAAGTTGAGGATTACCAACTCTAGCTTGTTGCATTATATCAAAACTACCAAATATAGAAAATGTAGTAGAAACATATTCGTTATACCTATTAAGAAGTTTAGCATCTTCACTATTTTCATTAATGAGTACACCAATTTGAATTTCTTCTACGGGCGTGCTTAAACGCAACTCTTCAATCTCATTATGTTTAAAATCTTCTAACATAGGTGCAATTTTATAAAGTTTAAACATTTCATCTGATGTAAGAAGTTTATTTATAATAACAAGATTAAACAAACTTAATTGAACATTATGAATAATTATGTCACTTATACTTTCTAAATGATAAAGAATCATTAGATGAGGTCTAAAACAACCTGTATTTTTAAGAAGAAAATCAATAGTAAAAAGTTTAATCTTTTTAGTTTCAACTAACTTCTTAAATTCAGCATTGTTATCTTCATCTTCTTGATGAGTTATAAACTCTAATATACTTTGTCGTTCATTAAAAGTATTTGTAACTATAACTGTAGTATTAGTAGGACTTCGAGAATAAATTCTCTGAAGAACTCCTAATATCATCACTCTATCATCAAGAGGTTTAGGTATTAGAGCAGTTCCTTTACCTTTAGCATCTCTCCAATGAAGAATGGCGTTCTCAAACATTTCTCCAGCTTGTACCATATTATATCATTCTATATCATCATTATCAAAAAGTGTATTATATTTTCTAGCATATTGTTTAAGTAATGCTTTACCAGATTTAGTTCCTAAAATAGGATTTGCTTTAGTAGTAGAAGAAATACCTAATTTAATAGGATCTATAATCTTATAACACTCTTCATAATAATACCCATAATTTATATCTCTTTCTTCTATTGGTTTATCATCTAAAGAATTTAATATAACAACAGGTTTACCACTAGCTAATCTAGATAAAGCTCCAGTTGTTTTATGTTGCTTTTGAATAATAACACCTGAATTAGAAACATAAAATCTTACATGACGTTGACTTTTAATAGTTTTGATTTCGTTATCTTTATATATTTGATAAACTACATCAAATTGCTTACCTACATTTTGAGTTTTACAAAAATCAAGAATATCTTTATGATTATGTAAAGTTTCCATTACAGGAGTACCATTAACAAAATATTCAAAGACAGCTTTAGCTACAATCGGCATGTCATAACCTTTCTTCAAATCTTTGATATATTGTTTAGGGTCTAATGCTCCTTTAAACTCTATAGTACCATCTTTTTGGATATCGAAATATGAATTAACATCTCTGCTAATAATTCTTTCATATTCTTCATAATCAGCACCCATTTTATTAAACTCATTCCAACGATCGGTAATATCTTTATAAACATCAAATTTATCATTTGGAAGTTTAATTACCAAACCATCAGTATTAGCACTAACAACATGAATGCCATTAAGTTCAAGTTCTTCTACTAGAGTCATTGTCATTAACTGACCATTAATAGTTACTTGCATTTGAGCAAATCTATCATATAGAAAGAAAAGTTCAGAACCAAGTTTACCATAAATAGAATTAATAACAATCTTTAAAGCTTCAGCACCTATTTTATTAGGTACTCCTTGCATAACATAACCATCCTCATCTTTAGTATGTTTACATTTAACACGCGTATCTTTTAGAAAACTAACCATTTTAACAAAGGCTTGTTTATTAAGATGTGCTGGATAAATGTCATAACTAATCATAATACTAGGATAATAACTAGTATAATCATGATGTAGATAAGTAAACTTATCATTACTTATAAACACACGAGGAGGGTCTTGACTGTGTATACCACCTGTAGCAATAGTATATTTAGTACCATAAAAGTCAACTTCTCTTTCAAATTCTTTACTTGTAGTACGATATATACTTACTTTTTTAATATCTTCAAGAAAATCTTGAAGTTGTTTAGTTTTAAATTTAATATGAGGAAAAATTATTTTTTTAAAACTAAGACGAGTTCTTTCAGTTCTACCTTTAATAAACTGGTCTTTTCTCAATCCACTCATATCAGAATAAAACTTAATAGTAAGTTTATCAGCAATATTTGCTCTGGCACTACATAGGACGTTTACACCCAATGCATTTGTGATACTATAACGAAGTTTAACTTCATCAGGTTTTTGTCTAACAATTTCACATACTAAGAATACATCATTTTTATTATAATGTAGCATAGGTTCGATATATTTTGGTAAAACATATCTATCAAAATCATTAGTACAAAGTATATTAAGTTGTTCAAGACTTAAACCTCTATATTCATCTTTTTTACGCCAATAAATATTAGCTTCTTCTTCATCTATAGGAGGAAGAGTAAAGTCTAACAATTCATGCCATTTAAGATTAATAGAAGTTTGTTTAAGAGATTTACCGAATTTATTTCGTTCTCCAGTATCTTTATCAACTAATACACCTGCTGAATGTAAACCATAAACTTGTTGAACATCAACTGTTGTATAAGGAAGTCTATAATTTCTTAAAAGTTCTATTTCTCTATCATTATAGAAAGCATCTTTATCACTTTGCATACTAATAATTTTCTTACTTAAACCATAAAGATAGTTTATAAGAGCTTTAGTAGTATCAAAACGATTAAAGTGCATCATAAAACCTTTAATCATTAAATCATCATATCCATGATTATTAAAACCAAATAAATCAGTTCTTATAGGAATTTGATAAACTTCACCTTCATTAGAAGTTTTAGTTTCATAATGAGATTGCATTGCATTTATATATGCAACAAGTTCTACAAGTTGATCATCATTGGTATCACTAATCCAAAATATATCAGATTTAACTTCATCAAGACGTTTCTTAATTTCACTTACAGTTAAACATTCAGGCAATGCTTTAGGTTTACCTTTTTCATTAACACAATCTGCAAATTTAGCTAGATAATCTTTCAAATCTACAAAAGTTACACTAAATAGATTAGGAAAGATTTCAACGTCCATGCCTTTAGAAATAATCATATTCTTTTTACTTCATAACCTTCATAATATTGTTTAGTTACAGCATTATACCACTTTAAAAGATGAGATTTGAATACTTCAAATTTACTCTCATCAGTATATTTAATAAGAGGAGAATAATTAACTACATATCTTCTATTATTTTTAGACACTAGAATAGTATCAAGATATGAGTTAATATCACAAGAGAGAAATCTTCTACCAGCTTCACCTAATAACATTATATCAGTAAATTGATATTTTCTTATGTCATTAGCAAAGTTAGTTAGACAACGATTATAAATATCATCATTAAGTTCACAACTTATAGTTTCATTACAACGAATAAAAGGGACGACATAAATGTCGTCCAGCTCCCCCGTAAAGGAAATGATTGACTTTATAATCTCTACTTGTTTACTAAATCCAATATCACCTTTTTTATACGCAATATAATCTACATTAGGAATAACAATACACTTACCAAAATAAGGATTACCTACTCCTTGTAAATTATAATGTTTAGTATTAAAAAGCCTCATTGGACAGTCATCACATACAGACATTACCTAAACAATTTAAGTAGTGACCTGAAGAAATTAGTTTTAGCAGTAAGATGATTCTTACTAATATTAACTAATTGATGTCCAGGTTTACTACCAGGATGTTTAAATCCTGCTTTCTTAGCAGTTTGAACTGCTTGATAATGCCTTTGTTCACCTATAGTTCTTTTATAAGGAAAAATTCTACTAGTTTTCATATTACAACTTCTTTAGTTATAGTTTTACTTAATTTACCTTTATAACCTCTAGCTCTTAGTTCAAGAATAAGTTCTCTACTTTCAAACTCTTTGAACTTATCATCACAAGGAATGTCAAGACCTTTACAAGACTTACAATAAGTTTTAGTTCTTTTTCCATAAGAGCTAAAATAAGAAACAGGAAGAGTAGCTCCACATTTAGAACATTTCTTCACTTCTTTTACGGGCGTGCTAGTTTCGCTATTAGCTAAACCAACTTCATTTATAAGTTCACTCATAGTTTTAGATATAATTTGTTTTTAGACCTGCTACAAGCAACATATAATCTTCTATTAATTTCTTCAGCATCGTTATAAGGATGTCCATATTTATCATAAACAATATCACGAACATCTACAAAAGTAGTGTCAAATGTACTACCTTGAGATTTATGAGATGTTAAAGCAAAACCATAATCTAAATCTCTACTAAATACTATTGTACCAGTATTGTTCAATATATTAGTAAGAAGTAGACAACTTTCTTTAAACTCATAATATTCTTTCCAACGTTGAGCACGAAGTTTAACAGGAGCATTTTTAGCTGCATCTATTAGATTTTTAGATAAAGCTACATACATTTTAATAGTAGCAGGATCTTTATGGTCAAGAATAAATAAAGGTGTTGTACTATATCCTCCATGAATTGCAGTAAATCTAACCATAAATCCTTTAAGTTGATACTTAGGATGAATGTAGTTTACAACATCTTTTAAAATATATTCTTCACTATTCTTTATAATACTATCGTTAAATTGATTAACTATAGTTACATAACTAATGATTAAATCATTTTTAGTAATAACAGATTTATCTGCATCTTTGATAATAGCATCTCTAACAAACTTATTCCAAGCAGAAACAGTATTATTAGTATATGCTATAATCTTACAGAAATCTATATTTCTAGTCAACTCTTCATCATTAAAGTTATTGTAAACTATAGTTTCAAATTCTTGAGAGTTACAAACCTGATAGCCTTTAGTATAATCTTCATTAAATTTACTAGGATTTCTATGAATATACTCAAGAAAAGTAAAACTTTTATGTTGTATATCATATCGAAGTAAATCAAGAAGATGACTTATAGGATTATCATCACCTTGCCTAACTATTTGGTTTAAAGCATAAGTTTTAACGCCTTTAAAAGCTCCACTATATTTCTCATTAACAGGAGCTAATTGACTTGCATCTCCAATATAGATAATTTTACATTTATTAGATTTACAAACTTTTTCAACAAACATTAATAAACTTCTATTAATCATAGAAGATTCATCAATAATGTAAAGTTTATATTCTCCAATTTTAATTCTACCTTTTGGATCAAAAGGAGGATTATTAATGTCAAATTTCTCTACATCAAAGTTAAGTCTAAGTCCTAAATCAGATTGTAGAGTATTACTATTAATATTAGGAATATCAATACTTTCATTTAATACTCTACATGCTTTATGAGTAGGAGCAGCAAGACCTATTGTAGAATAAGAATATCCACAATTTTTAACTAATGCTTTAACCAAATAAGTTTTACCAGTACCAGCAGCACCAGTAAGAGCACGCTTATAATCATTTTCATTATAATCATCTTGAATGAATTTAATTAAATCATCATAAGCTTTAGCTTGGTCTTTAGTAAATCCTAGAGTACTAACTCTATCATTCTTTGCTTGAGTTACCGATGTTATGTTCATTGTCAAATAAAGGTATATTTTTATTAATATTTTCTACTTCACGCATAGCTAATCCACCACGTCCGTGAACTTTCTTTATATCAAATAAAAGCTTACCATTACTTCTTATGACATAACCAGAACAAATATTTCCTGGAATTACTACAGTATATTGAGTAGCAAGACCAGGAAATATCTTACAATGTTGTTTATCTCTGATAACTTTAACATACTTATTATTGATTTTAGTATAAACTTCTGGCTTACCACATAAATCTATACATTTGGGATCAAAAGGTATGATAAGATAATCAGGATAATCAGGATCATTTTTAAGAGATAATTTAATTTTAAATTCATCGTCTACTTCAATAACTTCACCCCAACATAATCTACTAATTCGATTAGGTCTAGGTTTAGTTTGAGACTTACTCTTTTTTAAACCCTTAGCTATATTAATAGTAAACATTTACTTTTTCTTTTTAGCAGTTTTCTCTTTAGGAGCTTTAGCAGGCTTTTTCTTAGGCTTATCCTTTTTAGCTTTAGCATCATTTACATCAGCTAGAGTTACACCTATGCCAACATTATCCCATACAAGTCTCCAACCACAATAATGTGTAAGATAATCAATTTTACCCCACATGTGGATACCAATAAGAGAAGTTTTACTAGTTCGTAAAGTCTTATCAGAATAAACAACTTTACCAATTCTAGCAAAACTTCTCAAATCTTTGTTTTCGTCATGTTTCTTAGACATTTTACAACAAATTTTTTAAATTAATAATTAAGTTAACTTTAAATATAAGATAAAGGAAAACCCTTAATTATACAAATAGTATAAAGATTAGCACGTTTATTACTAACTCTAAAAACCTTTATCTTATATTGTCTCCCCTTTGGGACTCGAACCCAAGACCCATACATTAAAAGTGTATTGCTTCTACCAACTGAGCTAAGAGGAGAACGAGTATTACTATTTTCACAAACCGTAATACCAATGATATTATTAACAACTATATCGCAATCCGTACCAAGAACGGGACTCGAACCCGCACAACCTTCTGGTCAATAGATTTTAAGTCTATCGTGTCTACCTATTCCACCATCTTGGCTTATACATTTTATTTAATATATTTGCAGACGATTTCAGCCATTTAAATTAAATTTGCTTACAAGACATCACGAAACATATTAAAATTGAACAGGAGCTAAAAGAACTATGATTTTAGACATTATACATAAGTCGGAATATACTCCATACCTTGTTCGTGATTGTCGGCTGACGCACAATACTCATCAGCAAACCAACTCTCAACATATTCATTAAATAGTTCTTCACTATCTTTTATAGACCAATCTTCAACAAATTCGTCAATTATAGTATCAGGAATATTGTTATTCATAGTTTAAGTTTGTTTTTAAGTTAGAGTGATACTATTAAGTACCACTCTAACAACCCTAATTAACAATTATTAAAACATAAGTTCTAACAAGAGTATAATTTCGCTTATTGCAAACACAGTTGCAATAATAGCTACAGTTTTATAAAAATTAGTACTCTTGATCTGCATTACATAACAAAGATTATGTTCTTCAACTAAATCTTCAAGACCAATAATTACTTCTTCTTTTTCAGCAAGAGTTTGAGATAACTCTGCTTTCTCTTCTTTCAAACTATTATAAGCTATATTTGAAATTTGAGACTCATTATTAAGTCTATCAATTTCAACACTATAATTTTGAACAATTTGTGCAAGTTGTTCACGCTCATCTTGACAAGCCTTTACTTGTTGTTGAAGTTTAACTTCTACATCATCTTTTCTCAAGATAATGTCTACCAATTCCTGTTTGGTTTTTCTCATAAGACCTTTACTCATACTCTAATCTTTTAAGTTAAGTTTTTGTTTATAATATTCATAATGCTTATTTTCATAATAAGCGTCTTCTTCATAATATTCAGCAGAATCATACCATTCTTTATAAGATTCTTCACCAAATATATCATTTAAGACTGCAACGTAATATACAACATCACCAATAAAATCATTTGTGTTAGCATCTATAAGATAAGTTTCACCATCTTCAGTATAACCAAAACCACAAATATTTACAGCCTCATCTAAAGACATCTTTATAACTAAGAAGCCTTTATCATTCTTTACTTTACTTGCCATCTAGATCAATGTCATCAAAATCATGATTATCATTTTCTTCTACACGGTCACCATATAGGTCATAATAATCAAAATCATTTTCAACACAATCACTATCTACATTTACAGCATAAGCTTCAAAATTAAAATCATCTTCCATAATTATCAATTTTAATATTATGCTGCAAATATAGATAATATTTATTAATTCTCTAATACTTTTACTTATTTTAACTTAAATAGTTAGTCTTATAGGAATACCTTTAATCTTATTCCTTTTAAAATAAGCTAGAGCAAGATTATAAGCTCTTATTGGATTACTACTAAAAATAGTTAAAGAACTAATGTTGAACTCAGAACTACGATAAAAATAAAGTTTGCCCATAGTTGTAATAATTGTTAAAGGGTTAATTAAATGTTATTTATCTTCATATTTTCTACCCATAGCAATTTGTATATCTTTAGGTAGATAATATTTATATTGTTTGTTGCTTTTCTTAGATACTTTCCAAATATAGAAAGCACCTTTTCTACTTTTATATACTTTATAAGTTTGTTCTGGACATTTATAAGTATAAGTAGTAGTACTATCATGTTTAGTGATAGTACGCTCAGGAGCAACAAACTCCTGAGCATAAAGATTGACACTAATTATCATCAGCATCAATAATGTTATCATCTTTTTCATAGATTTATTTCTTTCTTTAGTTCGTCAATAGTTTCATTATAATCACCATCGAATTGAGGTAAATCATAATCATACTCAAACCAGAGTATATTAGATAACTCTTGTATCATACTATCTTGTAAGTGTATGATTTCTCTAGTATTATTTTTATATCTAGTACTACTGTAATAATTAGTAGTATTAATCATATAAAAGCCAATACTAGTCACACCAATACACATACCAAATAAGCATAAGATAATGTAATTCCAAGTATTATTCTTATTCATAGTTGTATTTATTCTATTATTGACCAATCACCAGCTAACATATTATCGATTATACATTCTACCATACTTGTAGGTGTATTTGGTCTTTTTTCTTTTTCTGCTTTTAAATATACTTCTTTTACTGCACTTTTAGCTTCTTCTACTGATATAAATCCATCATAAAAGAAATAGACATTGCAGTTAATAACGATTGCATAGACAACTTTATCATTGTTTTTGTAGAAAAGTCTTAATTTCATTTTAGTCCTCCTAAAGTTATTTGTTGTGTTCTTTTTGATTCTCTTAAACCAATTAATTAACTAAACAATTAAACGATTAAACCATTAAGCAGTATTACTACTTGTTGTAGTTAATATTATATTAAATATATTCTTATAAAAAGAGTTATTTAATATAAAGGGAAAGGAAAAGAAAAGGAAAGTGAGAGAGATAGTGAGAGAAGAGCAGTATTATATTAAAGAGAGAGAAGAAAGAGAGAATAGGATAAAAGGAAAAGAAGGAGATGGAGTCAGTGCCACTCTAGCACTTAATAATCCACTTAATTCTCCTTTTTATCCTATTCTTACAAACACTTCTTCTTATCTTTATTAGAATAACTCTAATATACTCTTATCTCCATCTCCTGTAAGTGTAGCCAAAACACTGAGTGTAATAGCTATTATAGTCAATACTCCAATTAAATAAACTAAAGTATTAACTATAAACTTAATCATCTTATTTGTTCTCATCTTGATTCAGATTATGACAAACATCAACATGAACATTCACATTTGACCCATCAGTAGTATATTCCCAGTGATAACCTTCTTGAAAGCTAAACTTATTTGGCAATAAGTCTTGTAATGTAAGACCATACTCATGCTTAATATAGTTTGCTATTATGTTTTTGTCATTACTAGAGAGAAATCCTATAATAGTATTTCCTCCTGCTACTCCTGTACCATCTAATGATACTAAAAATACTCGTTTCATAATTAGTCCTCCTAATATTATAAATGATTAATAAATAAATTGTGCTATTAATTAAAGTCTTATACGATAAAGAATAAAGTCGTGTTAGAACTCTTATACGATAAGACACTATTTTTGATAGCGGAACTTAGTATGTAGTGGATGAGCAGAACTTAGTATGTAGTGAATGAGATTACATACGTTTGGCTTTTGGTGGTGTTGGTGTTGGTGGTGCAATATATCCTCGGAGCGGTGGAGTACTCCGAGGATATTATGTTATAGTCCAAAAGGATTTGGAATAACTGCAGTCTTTGGCAATGTTAATTTTGTGCTAATAAGGTGCATTATCATAGCATTTGCAGCCTCACTAATATGAGGCACTACCTTAGTTATAGTAGTAGTATAGCAGTCTTTACTGTACGCGTCATTTGTTTCTTTTCTTGCTTCTCCTTTTGCGTGAAACTCTCTTGTGAAATCAATATCCGCACCAGTCACAGCTAAAGCAATGATTTGCGGATTAAGTTGTTCTCCCATTGCCATGGTGTTAGCCATGTGTAAGATAGGGATTTGCTCCCCTATTTGTTGCAATAGATTGAACGGATTAAGAGAAAATGCAGTACTATCTTCTTCTTTTTCGGTCTTGTAATCTATTGTAACAAATTCCTTATCCGTAATCACTCGTGCACGTCCATCCTCGTTTTTAAGAATTGCAAGAACTTTTGCAGAAACTTCATAAGCGAGCGCTTTTTCTTCTTTTGTTTCAGTTGCTTGTGCTTGTGTTGCTTTGGTTGCTTTTTTGTTGTCAGCCATAATTGTACTTTTTTAAGTTGTTTTGTTGTTTTGTTTAGTTGTTCCTCCTCCACCTTTCGGAACATTTCTTCGGAACAATAAGAAATGCAAATCTTAGAATGTAGTGGATGAGTATTAAAAAGTGACGAAGGAACTTTTTCTTAGCATGTAGTGGATGAGATGTGACACTATGTGGGGGAGTTTGACTTCAACGCTTAGACCCCAGGGGTCTTTAGTAGTAGTCTCACTCTCTCATTTATAATTTTTCTCTTTTTACTCCCTTTATCTCTTTCTTTCCTTATTTTATCTTCTTTTTTATTTCTATTTTCTCTTTATCTTTTACTTTTTATCTCTCCTTTTCTCTCATTTCTATTTTCTCTCTTTAGTTTACCCTTTTATTTACCTTTTTTATCTCTTTTACTTACATTATTTCCTTAATTTATAAGTTTAACTTCAATTTTACTCCTTTTATCTCTTTTATTTTATCTTTTCTTTCAGTTATATTTGCTCTTTTTAGCTTAATTTTATCTATATTTACTCTTTTAATGATTTAATCAATTAATTGCTTAATATTAAAATCAAGATTATTTAGAGTAGAACAAAAAAAATAGAGCCAATCTCACGACTAGCTCTATTACCGTTATGAATAACAATAAAATGTGTAATACTCTAACCAAAAACGATATGAAAAGAAACGAACCTGGATGTGCCAATATTAACCTAAACTTTATCCAGAGTATTACGATGCAAATATACAAGTTTATATTAAGATAAGCAAGAATATTAGTAAGAATATTAGTTAAAATAATTAAATGTGAAATTTTGTTAAAAGTAGAATAAATTTTGAAATTTAGAGTAATAATTAGAATAATAGTTATATCTTTGCTCCCAGTATTAGTAATAGATAATTAGATATTATGATTATAAGTATTAAAAATAGTAATAATATAAATATTAAATATAATATTATATATAAATATATCATATAATACTTATATAATATATTTATTATATTATTCTTTTATATATTAAATTATATATTTAATTATATATTAAATTATTAAATTATTAAATAACTTTTAAATTAAACATTCTATTATGTTAAAGTTTGAAACTAATGGTAAACTTGGTAGAGTTGAAATGAATCTTCCTACTTCTCTTAAAGAGATTACTCCTGATTATCTTCTTAGTGTTACTGAGGGTATTAAAGTTGGAGATAACTATTCTCTTATCGGTTTAGTTTATTATGAATCTCTTAGCAGTGTTATTCTTGCTAATAATCGTAAACAAAAGAGTGTTACTACTGCTGTAGTTCCTATTTTTGTTAAATCTGGTAATACAGATGCTGATTATATTAAGAATATTAAAGTAGGTGAAAAGCTTATTATTGCTCCTAGTGATATTTCTCTTGGACATCATGTTACTTGTCCTGCTAATCTTATCACTATAAATAATGTTCTTAATTATACTGAAGGTGATAAAGAAATTTATGCTAAAGCTTTAGCTAACAATCGTCCTTGTTGCTATCTTGAATTTAAGCTTGTTCCTAATTGTAACATTCATGGTAGTTATAATGATGAAATGAAAGCTACTATTGATAATCCTTTTATTAAGATGATTAAGGAGGGGTAGTCAATTCTCATCTTCTTTACGGGGGAGCTTAAATACCACTCCCTCGTAAAGACAATTCTAATAACCTAAACAACATGGCAGATACTTTTAAATTTCCTGGTGGATATGATGTTACAGTCTTTAAAAAACAAGATATTCTAGACTGTATTGATAGAAATATTATAGATAAAGAAATTGCTCTAGCTATAGTTGAACAATGTGAAATAGATGCAAGTAAATTTATTAGTGAAGGTCGTTGGACTGGTCTTCCTTTTATTGGAAATATTAGACCTAGTAAACTTAAGCAACTAGAATCATCTCCTGAACAACAGGCTATTATTGAAGCTGCAAAAGAAACTCTAGATGAAGATAAATATGTTTTGTTTAGAAAACAATTAGCTATAGAAAATAGTATTCATATCAAACATGAACGTTATTATAATTATATAGTTAGTATTGCAACTACGCATAATAAAAGTTTATATAGAAAACTTTGTGCTAAACATGGAGAAAGATATGCTAGAATTTACATGTATGCTTCATATAATGTAACTGCTTTAGATAACGAATATGTAATTCTTGACGATAATGACTAATAAACTTCTTATTGATAGTTTAATTGAGATTGATGACTCAGGAATGCCTAAACCTCCATCTCTTAGAAATCTAATTGATAAAGATGTTAGAGAACTTTATCGTAGAGATACTACTAAAGATAAGAAAAAATATATAGCTGAATGTATGGTTATATATTATTTAGGTGATCCTAAATCTCCTGCTAAACAATCTGGCTTGAGTGACCCAGAAGCTCTTAAAATGGCTATTGACCAAGCTGGACTTGATAAAAGTTATATTCCTGATGTTCTTGTACTTCGTCTTATTAAACGTTATTATGAACAAAATATAACTGAAGCTGGTAAAGTTGTCGAAAATCTAATTAAATCTATTCATAATATCGGATTAAGTATTGATGCTATTAATAATCTACTTAATGAAAAACTTAATTCAACTATAACTCTTGACGAGATTCCTACTATTATTCAAATGGTAGAAAATGTGAGTAAAACTGCAGGTAATATACCTAGTATTGTAAAAAAACTTGAAGAAGCTAAACAAAATTTAATGTATGAAAAAGAAACTGAACTTTCTCGTGGTGGAGGTGCTGTCCTCTCTTCAATGGATGCAGAAGATTATACAGAATAAACTTATTCATATTCTTGGTGGTTATACTAAAAGTGAATATGTTTTACAAGGTCGTACTAATTTTATCAATGGTAAAATTGTTAGAAATATAGAATTAAGAAATCTTATGAAATTTATTAATGGTGTTTCTAAACAAGAATGGATTGATAAAATTTATAACGAAGTATGTCCTCAACCAAAAAGCAACTAATATTTAAATCAGGAGATTTATGTAAAGTTTGTGCTTCTCCTGTTTATTATTTTGATAAACAATGGTATACAAGAGGTCATGCTAATTTTGTAATATGTCCTACTTGTAATAACGAAATTCAAATAACTGAATGATATGGTAGATTCCAGATATAATGATAATCATCTATATTTTGATGAAGGTCCGCATAAATATACTGATACTTACGGTAATGAATATAAATCTGTTACTACTTTAATTCATGATAATTATGTTCCAGCTTTTGACAAAAAGTTTTGGTTGAGGAAGAAAGCAAAAGAACTTGGAATTAGTGAAAAACAACTTGCTAAACAATGGCAAGATATAACAGATGAAGCTTGTGCTAGAGGTACACAAACTCATAATGGTATAGAAGATGCTATTAAAGATGTTAGTATGTTTAAAGATGCAATCAAACATCTTAATAAAATTGAAAATGGTAGAGTTGTTACTGTAGCTGATATTCCAAATTTTGCTGCTAAACCTTTAGATATAGATGCTTTTAAAGAAGCTACTAATAATAAATATGAAGAAATATATCGTGTATTTAAATTTTACACAGATAGAGGTTATACTATTTATTCTGAGATTGGTGCTTATTTGATAGATTATCTTATATCTGGAACCATAGATATTCTTTGTTATAGACCTCAAGATTTTGTAATACTTGATTGGAAAACTAATCGTGATGGACTTCAATTTGAGGCAGGTTATTTTAGGAAAGATAAAACATGCAAACCTCATCAACGCACAAATGAATATATTTTAAAAGATGAACGGATGCTTCCTCCTTTAACACATCTTCCTGATTGTAATGGAAGTCATTATACAATGCAGTTGTCTATTTATGCTAGAATGGTTGAACTTATTCTAGGTATTCCATGTAAAGGTTTAGGTCTTTGTCATATCGGAAGTCCTTTTGTAAAAAATGCTTATGGTATGCCTTATAGAGATGAAAATAATCATTATCCTCTAGATCCTAATGGTGTTGAAACAGTTCAATGGTATAGAATCAATTATAAACAAGCTGAAGCTGATGCTGTATTAAAAGATAGATTAGTTTATTTAAAAAGTCAAAAGAAATCTTCAGACAAACAATTAACATTCTTCTAATCCAATGAAAGCTGGACTTCAAATTAAATATTCTAAATATAACTTTGAAAAGTTATTTAAAGAAAAAGGTTATGCTTGGTTTACTAAAGGTAATTATAATTTAAATATTATAGGTATTCGTAGTAATCAAAATAATAGTATTACTAATAAATATGATGATTTACTTGTAGTAGATTATAATACAGGTAACGGGCACAAACGAGTTTTCTTTCCTATTACTACAGAACCAGGAATTCATTATATGAATCATCCTTGTCATAAAGATGGTGCTGCCATTTTAGTTCCTGGACAATATAGAAATACTTGGGCTATAGGTTTACATAAAAATAAATATAAAGCTTTATGTCAAATCAAACCTGTTAAAGTTTATAGAGATAATAATAAAAATAATGTTTATGATTTAGCTCCTACTTCTATAGAAACTGGAATGTTTGGTATTAACATTCATAGGTCTAATGAATATGCTATAACTAAAAACGTAAATAAATATTCAGCAGGTTGTCAAGTATTCAGTAATCCTAGTGATTATAATGCTTTTATTCGTATTTGCGAACAACAAAGAAAACTATATGGTAACACATTTACCTATACATTACTAGATGAAAATGAATTAAAATGATTAAACTTAGTCCTATAGGCACAATTATTGTTAATCTTAGTGTAGTATTTCTAATTATTTTAGGATTTACTATTTATAGAAATAATAATCCTCTTATAATAGAAGAACCTCCTAAAATTCAAGTTGTAGTTGATTCTCTTAAACAAACAACTGAAAAACTAGTAATTGAAGTTAATAGTTTAGATAGTATTAAAAATGCAAAAATTATTGAAGTTCAAAATGTTGATAATGATAGTACTATTAAACTATTCTATCAACTCATACGCAAATGATAACATCTCCTTTACGGGGGAGCTAGATTCCGACTCTACTCTTATAGCATACTCTGATTTAAAGATTGTAAATAGTAAACTTATTGAACTTGAATTTCAAAAAGAAATTAATCTTAAACTTCAAGATATAATTAAACTAGATTCTATTGTTATAGATACTTTACTATTTAATAATAATAATCTTATTACAGACAATAATAAACTTAATAAGAAAGCTAAACATTATAAGAAACAAAGAAATATTGCTATAGGTGTAAGTCTAGTTGGAGTTATTACAACAATTGTTGCTTTAATCAAATAAGATATTATGAGTGAATTTAATTCAGAAGAAGAACTTATCAGGACTTATCCTTTTCTTCAATATATTAATGAAGATAAAAGTAGGTATAAGCATGCTAAAGATGCAGGTTATGATGATCCTGATGATTTATTTCTAATTGGAGATAGTGGAGGTTTTTTACTTAATATCAATCCTGGAGATAAATTTGTAAATACTCATCTTTTTACTGAAATGGCTGATTTTTATCGTAAGCATAAAAAGTACACTCATTTTAAAGAAGATAGTATTCCTCATCGTCAACTAAGAAAAAGAGAAGAGTATCGTAGAAAACATGGTTTTACTGCACCTTGTCTACTTAGAAATGGTAAAATTCAAAATGTTCGTATTACTGGAAATCATTATAATTTTCTTAATTATACTATGATGGAACAGCTTAATACTAAAGATATTAAGCATAGTATTAAAGGTAGTAAAGGTAGTAAATATTATGATTTTAGTAAATTTATTGATGCTCAGTTTTGGACATGGCATGTAGAAGATTTTGCTAAACGTAATGGTTTTCATCTTATTATAGACAAAACTCGTCGTGGTGGTTTTTCTTATATGATGGCAGCTAAAACAGCTAATACATTAAATCTTCAACCTCGTAAAGTTGTAATTCATGTAGCGGCTGATAAAAAATATTTAACTTCTACTGGTGGTCTTACTGATTTCTCTATTAACAATCTTAGATTTTTTGAAACTAAAAGTCCTTTTGTAAAAGGTATTCTTTCTACTGACAAAGAAAACTTTCGTTTAGGTTTTAAACTTCCTAATGGAGTAGTTAGTCCTAAATCTTGGAATTCAGCTCTTTTTAGTGTTTCTGCTATGAATAATCCTAACTGTGCTATTGGTAAGGATGCTGTAGAAGTTAATGTTGAAGAGTTGTCAGAGATGGAAAACTTTGATGAGTTCATGTCTGTAACAGAACCTGCTATGAGAACCGGTAGTTATGTTACAGGTATGCTTTGTTGTTGGGGTACGGCTACTGCTGGTAATATGCAAGTTTTTGAACAAAATTTTTATGCTCCTAAATCTTTTGGTTTTATGCCTTTTGAAAATGTTTGGGATAAAGATTGTCGTAATGAAATTTGTGGTTATTTTAAACCTTATGCTTGGGGACTTCAAGGTCAAATTGGCGATAGATTTGCTATGGACAAAGATGGTAACTCTGATTTAGAGTTAGGTCTTCGTATTGCTTATAAAGAACGTCAAGATAAAAAGAAATCTTCTAAAACTTTTTCTGATTATATTAATTATCTTGGTCAGTATGCTCTTATGCCTTCTGAGTCTTTTAGTTCTACTACAGAAAATCTTTTTAGTAGTGAAGAACTTTTAGCTTGGGAAGAAAGACTTAGAACTGATAGTGCATTTAAATTTTATACTGACGGTTGGCTATTCGATGTTAATGGAAAAGTTGAGTTTAAGACTAATGCTAGAATTGAAGCTGAAGGAGGTAAACATAATGTAGACTATTGGGATTGGATTGAAGGTGTTCCTCGTAAAGGACATGAACATCCTCATGGTTGCATTAGAAAATGGTTTAACCCAATGCAAATTCAATATACTGAAAAAGATGGTAGATTAGTAGTAGGAACTCCTCCTGGATTATATTCTATTAGTTATGACCCAGTTGGTGTTAATAAAGAAAATAAAGCTATTACTAACAAACATTCTCACAATAGTATTGAAGTTTGGATGAACCCTATGCCTTGTAATAACTTTAAAACAGCTTTAGTTTGTGCTTATTATGGAAGACCTGAAAAACTAGAAGAAGCAGATAAAGTTTGCTATCTACTTGCAAGATATTATAATTGTATTGGCACTACAGGTGTCGAAGTGAACCGAGGTGAAACTGTAAGTAATTTTACTAAATGGAAAGCTTTAAAGTATTTAATGAAAGACCCAGTTCAAATATGGGATACTAGTCTTAAATCTCAAATAGCATCTAGTTATGGTGTTACTATAGGAGATGGTCCTAAGAAACTTGAAGGCTTACGTTTACTTAAAGAAATGCTTTATAGTGTAATTGGTAAAGATGAGTTAGGAAATGATATTAAATTATATCATACTATTTATAGTTATCAACATATCCTTGAACTTAAAAAATGGAATAATCTTGGTAACTTCGATAGAGTTTCATCAATGATTATACGAGGTTTACAACATAGACTTGCAGATATAGAAGCAGCTAAACAACTTGCTCATCGTAAAAAACTTAAAGATAAAGATGAGTATAGTAAAGATATTTTACATAGAAATTGGTTTTAACTTATTGCTATTATGAAACGATATAAAGTAGTTTTTGTAGATTTAGATGATACTCTAATTACAACTATTAGTGGAGAAACATTTCCTAAAGGAGTTTGGGATATGAAAATAAAGTTTGATGTTCTTGATAAACTCAAACAGCTTAAACCAAAAGTTATTTATATAATTAGTAACCAAGGAGGTATTTCTCAAGGTTTTGTTAATGAGTTTAACTTTAGATCTAAAATTGATTATGTAGCTAAAGCAATTAGAGAGTATACTGATATACCTGTTCATTGGGATTATTGTCCATCTAATGATAAAGATAATCCTTATAGAAAACCTAATACTGGAAGTCTAGTTTTCTTTAATGAAATCTATGTAGATAGAGTTGACGCACACTATCACGAAATTCTTATGATAGGAGATGCTTCTGGTAAAGAAGGACAATTTTCAGATAGTGATAAAAAGTGTGCTGAAAATTATGGTATTGATTATCTTGATGTTGATGATTTTCTAAATACTGAATTTTAATATAAACTTTATTTTATTATGTTACCTAGACAAAGTTATAACTTTCCTCAACAAAGAGTTAGTGGAAGTGAAAAACAGAAAGCAGAATGGTATGCTAATTGTATTGATTATATAATTGATGCTGGTTTAGCTGCTAATGATAGAAGTGAAAATGAAACTATGCTTTCTATTCAACGAGGTATGATACCTGATGACTTCTACAAAAAGACTCTTAATCCTTATAATAGTGCTAAAGAAAAATATACTAGATTTCCCGCTACTATGCGTAATCTAGATATTATGAATGATATTATTCGTCGTTATGTTTCAGAGTATTTTAAAGGGATTCACGAATTCATAGTTGGTGCTAATAATCCTGAAATTGTTTTAAATAAAGAGGCTAAGCTTAAAGAAAAAGTTCTTCAATTAGCTGAACAAGCTTTTCAACAAAAGTTTGAACAAGAATATCAAGCTGCTGTTCAACAAGCTCAAGCTAATGGTCAAGATCCTAGGCAAATTAATCCTCAAGATGTAATGCCTGACATCGAACAATTTATTGCTCAGTTTAATGAACAATATATTGATGATGAAAGTAAACAAGCACAAGAAGTTCTTAATTATATTAGAAGTATGACTGAAGATAATATTATTTATCTTGGTTGTTTCTTTGATTATGTTACTCTTGGAGAATGTTTTAGCTACACTGAAATTAAAGGAAATAAATTAATTAAAGAACGAGTTCCTGTTCTCGAAGCTTATCCTGTTCCTAATTCTAATTTCTTTGTTGAAGACCATGATATGTTTGCTAGACGTATGTGGATGTCTTATCAACAAATTGTAGATACTTTTGATGAATCACTTACAGATAAAGATAGAAAATTTCTTGAAACTTATTATGCTAAAGATAATTCTACTGGTTCTGTGACAATGCTTCCTTATTCTCAAATGTTTGAAACTTATCCCGATGTTTGCGGTAAGTTTAGTAAAGAAGAAAGAGAACTATTTAAAAAAGATCCTGTTAGAGTTTCTGAAGTAAATAATAATCTTTATGAAGTTTGGCATGTAGTTTGGAGAGGCGAAGCTAAACGTGGTATTCTTACTTATATAAACGAAATAGGATTACAAACTACTCGTATTGTAGAAGAAGATTATGAGCTTAATAAAGAAGCTGGAGATATAAGTATTGAATGGGAATATGAACCTCAAGTTTACGAAGGTTATCGTATTGGACATCGTTATACGTCTATTTATCCGATTAAAGCTAGACCTATTCCTTTTAATCGTGATGGTAAACTACCATATAACGGTATTATGGAAATTCTTCCTTTTATGGGTAAGTTTAGTATAATTAAGCTTATTACTCCTTATCAGATAATGCGAAACATATTCGCTTATCATAGAGAGATGGTAATAGCGAAGAATAAGCTTCTTATATTAATGTTACCAGAGTCTCTTATAGCTTCTGATACTGAAGATAAGCTTTATAAAATGGCAGCTGATGGTATTCTACTTGTTGATGATGAAGATGATGCTAGTGGAATAAAGATGCAACAAGTTAGAATGCTTAATGCTAGTATGGGAGATTATATCACTCAAATAACTAATCTCATGGAAGCTACTAAACAAGAAGCTCGTGAGATGGTTGATATGAATATGCAACGTTATGGTGATATAGCTCAATCTGCTGGTGCTGCTACTACACAAGAGGCTATTACTCGTTCTTCTATGGGTATGGTTGTTCTAGTTCAAATGTTTGATGAGTTCCGCAAACATGACTATAATCGTGATATAGATTATGCTAAACTTGCATATATTGATGGACTTGATACAACTTATTGGGATATTCTTGGTAATAAGAAATTCCTTAGTCTTGATGTTAATAGTTTTGTAAACTCTGATTGTTCTACTACTGTTCGTAATGACGCTAAAGAACAAGATAAAGTTCAACAACTTCGTCAATGGGCATTTAGTGCTGCACAAAATGGAGATCTTGATATGGCAATTGCTGCTATTTCTGGAGATAATGTCAGTCAAATTAAAGCTACTGTTCAAAAGTTTATGGATATTAAACGTCAACATGAAAAAGATATGCAACAAGCTGAACAAATGCTTAAACAAGCTGACATTGAAGCTAAACTTCAAGAGATTGCAGCTAAGGGTGAACAAGATAGACTTACTGAACAACTCAAATATCAATATGAACTTCAACTTAAATATATTGATGTTGATATGTCAATGTTAAGCTCCCCTGTAGAAGGAAGTGACGCAGATGCTAGACTTAAAGAGTTAGCTGAAACTAATAAAGCTAATATTGAACGTGAAAAGATTAATCTTGCTCGTCAACAAATGCAAGCTGATTTATATTCTAAAGCAGCTGATAGACAAGTTAAACGTGAAGATATAGCATCTAAAGAACGTATAGCTAAAACTAATAAAAATAAATACGATAAATAAGTATGGGTAATCGTAAAGATAGTTTGGAAACTACTAAAGGTAAACCTGCTATTCCTGTTGTTGTTGATGGACAACTTCTTGATACAAATCAATGTGCAGCTTTTGCTAATCAAGTTCTTAGAGATGCAGGTTATTTAGCTAGAGGTAATGCATGGAATAGTAATGGTCAAGATGTTATATTTAGTGGTTATGATACTTTAACTAGACCTGAACAATATGATAGTTTAGCTGTACTGAAATACAACGATGAAGCTTCTGATAGAGTATATAAAGATTTTGATTCTAAAACTCTTGATAAATCTCAACCTTATTTAGTTAATATGTACTATAAAGGTAGTCCTTATTTAAAAGAAGCTTTTGAAACTGGAACTCAAGGTAGAAGTGGTACTCATACAGGCTATCTTGTTCATAACGGAAAAGATTGGGAAGTTGTTCATAATCTTCACGGTAAAGCTAAAGTTGATAAGTTTACTAAAATACAAGGTGGTGGTAAGAAATATGGAGTTACTTCCATTATGGCTCCTAGAAAGAACACTCTTCGTAATGTTATTAAAACTAGATTAGGTTTTCGTAATGGAGGTTATGTTCAAGATTCTATCATAGCTGATTAATATTTTACTTAAAGTCCTCGGTTTGATAATGTTTATCAGATTGAGGACTTCTTATTTTATTTAATTTATTTTTAGTTGATTTAAGCACATATCTCAGCCTAACCTTATAAAGTGTAAGCTAAAACAATTTGAGTTCAACACAAGCCAAAAGAAGTGCAAAAATCAGCCAAATTTCCTCTTTTCCGTATATACGGAAAACCAGGCTAAAACTGACCTTTAAATGCTCGCAGTATTATTTTTATATCTCTTAAACTTAATGTTTTTTAAGATACTAAACTTGATAAAAATAATGAAAATAGTTTGGCACTTATTATTAAAATAGATACTTTTGTAGCACTTAAAGTTAATCAAATAACAAAACTTAAATTAAAACAAACTTATGGCTTTTGGTGATATTGATTTTGAAGGTGTTGGACAAAACGGAAATACTCCTCCAACCGAGAAAGACAAAGATGCTAATGGCACAGGTGGTGTTAATCAAGATGATACTACTCATCTTAATGGAGGTAATGCAGAAGATGTTACCGGTAAGGATGGTAGTGCTACTCAACAACAAACTCCTCCAGCTCAAGGTGAATCCGATGCAACCTCTTCTACGGGGGAGCTTTCAGAAGGTGATACTATTGAGTTTGATGGAGTTGTCTATAGCGTAGATAGTAAAGGAAACTTGATTGATGACAAAGGTGCTATTTTCAAAGAAGCTAATAAAGTAGCTGATTGGCTAAAATCAGTTGAAGTTGATGAAGGTAATGAGGGTAATCTTGAGTTATCTATTGCTTCTATTCAAGAAGCTCTTGGTATTACTGTTACTGATGATAACGGTAATCCTGTTGAGTTTACTAATGATGCTCAAGGTTTGAATGCTTATGTTAATGCAGTTATTGATTTGAAGTCTAATGAACTTCAGCAAGCTGCTATTAACAAGATGTATGCAGATAATCCTCTTCTTAAACAATTTACTGATTATGTTCAACTAACTGGTACTCCTCGTGGTTTTGGTGAAATTCCTGACCGTAGTGGAATTGTTCTTGATAAAGAAAATGAAGAACAGCTTAAAGCTGTAATTCGTATGGCTGCTAAAGAATTTGGTAATAAGAGTCTTAATGAAAATTATATTAAGTATCTTAAAGATTCTGGTAGTCTTTACGATGAGGCTAAGGGACAACTTGCAATGTTAGTTGAAAAAGATAGACAAGTAAGAGCTGATATTGAAGCTCGTGCAGCAGCTAAACGTGAAGCTGACGAAAAGTCTATTAGTGATTATTGGAATAAAGTTAATAATGTTATCAACAGTAGAGTTATTGCTGGATATAAACTTCCTGAAAGTTTTATTAAGGAAGCAAATGGACAAAAGGTGACTATAACACCTAATGATTTCTATAATTATCTCTCTAAGGCAACAGAGACTGATACTGATGGTAACAAAGTTACAGGTTATCAAAGAGATTTAGATAAACTAACTGATGACGAATATCTTAATCGAGAATTACTTGATGCTTGGCTTATGTTTACTGGTGGTACTTATAAAGATTTAATTGCTATGGCAGTTAATGAAGATAAGGTTCGTCAACTTAGAGTTAAATCTAAAGAACAACGTACTAGTAAAACAGTTAAAGTTGTTAAAAAGCAAGGTGGTAAATTTGATATGAATGATATAGTTCTGTAAATCTCTTTATATTGTTTAATTTTATATTAAAAGTATTATGTACAAACTTAGAGAAGTATCTCGTGGTAATTATGATGATCGTGGTTATTCTAATGAGGAAACCATTGCTCACCTTATGTTAGCTAAGCCAGAGGAAATTAACAATGTTCTTACTTATACTTATGGTATGGACGACGACCGTTTTCCTCTGACATTTTTGACTGAGGGTCAAGGTAGTGCTGGTGTTGTTGATATTGCAACAGTTCAGTGGACTTGGAAGACAATGGGTCGTCTTAAATTTAATGATTTTGTTATTCATTTCAATTCAGCTAATCAAACTCCTGGTAAGAATGGTGCCATGTTTGATGTTGAGTTTAAGACTCACTGGCTGATTGAGCAATTTGGTTTGATTGCTCCTGATGGTGTTACTCAGGTTCGTATTATGAAAGACCTTGGTGAAGGT
>JAEIGA010000160.1_pt1 | contig 91999 bp, 87 predicted proteins | sample 9270691 | NCBI WGS metagenome assembly JAEIGA01 (sample SAMN17057246, study PRJNA624740) | gut metagenome | biome: biome; isolation source: fecal sample | host: Bos grunniens | place: China: Xizang | collected 2019 | reverse complement strand
CGGCTCCCACCATCACATGATGCTCGGGGCCGTGCATGTGGCAGAAGGGCATCGCCATCATCTTCTCCATTATTTCGATCGGATTCTTGGAGGTTTCGTCAAGGCAAAGCTTGTAAATGGCATCGATACCCTTTGTGTGGCACTCGTTGCAGACGTAATGTCCTTGTTCGCAACAGGTCTTGCTATCTTCCTTCTTGTGGCAAATAGCACACTCCATGAGAATTTCCTTTTCCAAATATTTCAATGGAGCACTACATATCAAACATTCTTCTTTCATTTTTTCTCTATATATATGTATGCTAGCATAAGTTTCAATCATTTTTTGCCCCCAAAGTTACTATAATTCATTAATCACATTTTGGAGTTGCTCTAAAAACTTAGCACCATGCCCACCATCCATCTGAACATGATGAAATTGGAAGGAGATCGGAAGCGTTGTTTTTATCCAATTGCGACGATATTTCCCCCACATAACCATAGGATTGCAAAACTTATCGGTGTATTGGTTGACAATACAATCAAGTTCCGTCTCAATCATTGCAGATGTACCAATGATCATACTATTCTCAATGAACGAACTCTCACACTGAGCAGCCACCTGCGTTGTCAGCTGGTTATAGTCTTTGGCAAACTGCTGAATATCATCGGTGTATGCAATATCACAAGAATTAATTCCCCCTTTGCTATTGTTCACAATAACATTGATGGCAATGCTGTCATATTTGAAAAGTTTGTCTTTTTCGGGCAAAAGATAGAACTCGTTCATGTTGCTTGCAGCCTTTCCGATACACCAACACAGCAAAGCGTTGAATTTTATACCACTTCTTTTACTCACATTCAGCACCTTTGTAACATTGAATGTTTTAGTCAATGTAACCATTGGCATCGGCGAACTCATCCAAAGCTCAAACGCCTCACCCCTTGATGTATCTTTCGGATTTACCTCTACTTTCATATTCCTATATATTCACTCCTTTGATTCATTCAAAGATAACACTAAAATTCCACATATACGAAAACATCTTAAAATACTCACTAAATTCTGTACTCCAAACCAAAAAAAAATTGCACCATTCCTTTCGAATGGTGCAGTTTTAATATCTATAAAATCGTCAACCCTTTACTTGATGCCAAGTTTTGTGCGGATTGCTTTTGGGATTGCGTTTTTGTGAAGCACAAGTGAGATAGTTTTACCCTTCACATATTCTTCTGAGATGTAGTGGTAACCAGTACCATTTTCTTCAGTTCCCCAAGAATTCTTAGTCTTATAGTATTTCACACCGTCTTGGTCCTTCACAACACCTGTAATGTGTTCAAGGTGGTCATCAACAGTAGCAAATGTTTCAAAACCCTTTTGACGGCTTTCTTGTGTCACCACTTCTTCTTTAGCCTTAGCCTTAAGAGTCTTTTGGTTGCGAATATCTTCCTTTGTATTCACTGCCACATGATGCTTAAATGCGTAACCTGGTTCGCTCAAGTCGCCGTCCCATGCCACTGTGTAACCAGTGTTGATAGCATTGTCAAGAATTTGCATCATTTCATCAAGTGGTACATTATACATCAATGCATAATCCCAGTTGTCAGGCACTTCCACCATCACTTTTTCATAGAATGGGTGGTGAGTGAAGCTTGTAACTTCCACATAGTCATCGGCATTCAAGCCAAGGCTCTTATAGAAGCTATCTGCTGTATATTCCTTGCCGCGATAAGTGAATTTTTCAGGCACCTTACCAAGATAAGCATCAAGCACACCGTCCACAATTTCAGCAGGAAGAGGCTTCTTCATTTCCACTGCAGTAGTATTGATAGCCTTAATCCAAGTGTTTAGATCATCGTGATTATGCTTTACCGATTCGTAGTTAATGCCATGATACACTTCTTCAGGAAGCAAACCAGCATTTTTCATCACCCAAGTATACATGTGACCAATGCTACCAGGACCCACATTACCTCGTCCACGACGCAAAATATTGTCCTTAATGCGACGAACATAGTTGTGACGCACCACATACATTTCCGACAAGTCGTGTTCGCCCTTGCCCAAACGCATCAATTCCGATTCGATAAACGAAGTCATAGCAAAGCACCAGCAAGTACCTGTCTTTGCTTGGTCCTTTACAGGTGTTGCAGCGTGTTCCTTCACAACCGTGAATTTATACTCATAAGTTGGCTCAGCTGTAGCCTTTTCTGTTTGTGCAAATGCTGTTGTTGACATCGCAACCAATAGCATTGCCGATGTAAGTTTCTTAATCATAATATATATCAGTTTTTAGGTTTATTTCATTCTCCGTCAATCAAAATCAAGCCACACTTGCACTGGATAGTGGTCCGATGGCAAGTGTATCTTCCCATTCTTGCCAGAGGCTTCGGTGTTAGGTTCGCTCCAATAGATATTGGTAAGTATTCCATAACGCTTCACATCAAAGCCCTTCACAAACACATGATCTATTCGATCCTTCTTGCTGCGCTTAGCATTGAAGTTGTTAAATGTTCCCGATGGAGCAAATTTCACTGGCGACGCCTCATAGGCATCAGCCATCACCGATGTAATTATGCCATATGGCACACTATTTTGATTAGTATTAAAGTCTCCCGAAAGTATCACTCGAGCCTTATCGCCACACATCTCATTAATCTTTTTAATGAGCAGTTTAGCGCCTTCTTCGCGAGCCACTACGCCCTTGTGATCCAAGTGGGTATTGAAATACCAAAATTTCTTCTTTGTCTTTTTATCTTTCAAATAGGCCCAACTGCACACTCGTCGACAATCAGCATCACAACCATACGACACCTCTTCAGGAGTTTCCGATATCCAGAAAGTACCACTTTCCAACACATCAAACCTATCCTTACGATAAAAAATTGGGCTATACTCGCCTGTCGTACCTCCATCATCGCGAGCACCGCCTATGTGAGCATAATCGGGCAACCGTTCAAGCATATCCATCAATTGATCATGGAACACTTCTTGTGCACCAAATATATCGAAAGCCGCAAAAGCCACAAGGTCGCACATCACATCTCGTCGTTCTTGCCACCCATCATTATGCTTGTAGTCAGCTTTTGTATGTAATCTTATATTATAACTTGCCACATTGAGCGACTGAGCCGAAAGCGACATCATCATCACCACAAGCATCGCAAGCATAGCTCCTCGTTTCATAGCAATATCATTTAGTTTGTTTCAATTTCTCTTGTCTTGGCTTACTTAAACCTTATCAGACATTCAATAATTCCTCAAAGTTAAGGATTTTCACCTATAAATTACACAAAATCATACATTTTTTATCCCCATTCCCCAAATTTAGTTCCAATCCATTATCTTTGTACCACTTTTACAACTATCAATATGACTAATACACCTACAAGCATATTTCAACGCCCTGTATGGGTAGTAATATTTGCTCTCACTGCAGCTATTGCATGGGGATGGGCATACCCACTCATCAAATTAGGCTTCGACGAATTTGGTATTACTACCGAAATGACTGGTAGCAAGATACTATTTGCGGGCATTCGGTTTGCCATCTCGGGATTCATCATTCTCACCATTGCACGAAGCGCCAACCGACAATTTGCCGTTAAAGCTCCCATCAATTGGCTCTACATACTTATTTTTGCACTCATGAACACCACTTTACACTATGCTTGCTTCTACATAGGGCTATCGCATAGCGAAGGTGCGCGTGCTGCCATTCTCAATTCACTCGGTGTGTTCCTTTTGGTTCTATTGGCATGCCTATTCTTCAAAACCGACCGACTCACCACACGCAAAATCCTCGGTTGTGCCATAGGCTTTGCAGGTATTCTCGCGCTCAATATTGGTGGTGCCGATAGTGGCAATTTCACCCTTCTTGGCGACGGAATGATTATCCTCAACGCACTATGCTCGGCAGTAGCAGGACTCATGACGCGAGGTTTGAGTCGCCGCGTCGATGTCTTCGTTGGCACTGGTTATAGCCTTGCCATCGGAGGTGTTTTGCTCGTCATTCCAGGTATCGCTATGGGCGGCACACTACCTCACATCACATTCGTAGGCATCTCCATTCTCGCAGGACTTATTTGCATTTCTACACTCGGTTTTGCACTCTACAACAAGCTATTAAGTTGCAACCCTGTCGGTAAAGTTGCTATTTTCAACTCATTAATTCCTGTCGTGGGCGCTATAACATCTTGCCTATGCCTACACGAACCTTTCTACTGGAAATATATCATCGCAGCCACTCTTGCCACTGCTGGTATCTACATCATCAATAAAGGAAAACGATAAGGGAAATACCCCTTTTGCAATCTATATTACATAAATATTTATGCAAATATTTGCATTTACATTGAAATTATTTGTCTTTTTGTGCAATTTTTCGACATTTTAATGCTATATTTGCATCATAAATAACACTACTATGAAAATTACTATCCTACAACGAGATATTGAATGGGCTAATCCTTCTGTTAACATAAACCGAGCCGACGAAGCTATCGACCGTAATCCTGGTTCCGACATCTATGTCTTGCCCGAAATGTTTTCTACAGGTTTTTGCACCAATCCCGAAGGCATTGCCGAAAGCGACAACAGCGAAACTCTGCAATGGCTCAAGCGCAAAGCTGCAGCCATCGATGCGGCTATAGCTGGTAGTGTCGCTGTTACCAAAGACGGCAAATTCTACAATCGTTTCTACTTTGTTAAGCCCGATGGTAGTGTTACACACTACGACAAAAAGCACCTTTTTACCTACGGTGGCGAGCACAAGCGCTTCACTGCAGGCAATGAACGTGTCGTTGTAGAATTCCGTGGTGTGCGCATTCTCCTTGAGATATGTTACGACCTTCGTTTCCCTGTGTGGGCTCGCAATCGTGGCGACTACGATATGATTCTCTATGTAGCAAGTTGGCCCACTCCACGAGTATCGGCTTGGAGCGCACTACTTGTGGCTCGAGCTATCGAAAACCAATGCTATGTGGCTGGCGTAAATCGTGTGGGTAACGACCCAGCATGCCAATATTGCGGTGGTAGTGTTGTCATCGATCCTTATGGAAAGACCATTGTAGCTTGCACCGACAACCTCGAATGCGAAGCCACTGCTACTATCGACATCGAAGCACTCCAAGCATTCCGTGCTAAGTTTCCTGTGCTAAACGATGCCGACTAAACCTTTACCAACTGTAAACTATAAAACATCTACAATATATGAGTAACATCAAATTGCTTCTTGGTGATGAAGCCATAGCTCTTGGAGCTATTCACGCTGGCATAAGTGGTGTTTACGCCTACCCAGGTACACCATCTACCGAAATCACTGAATTTATTCAGAACAATGCACTCGATGTGAGAAGCCGTTGGTGCACAAACGAAAAAACTGCCATGGAAGCTGCTCTCGGCATGTCCTACGCAGGCAAGCGAGCACTTGTGTGCATGAAACATGTGGGAATGAATGTAGCTGCCGACGCCTTTGTCAACTCTGCCATCACTGGAGTAAATGGAGGACTTGTGGTTCTTGCTGCCGACGACCCTTCAATGCACTCCTCTCAAAACGAGCAAGACTCTCGTTTCTATGGCAAATTTGCTATGATTCCTATTCTTGAGCCTTCTACACAACAAGAGGCTTACGATATGATGAAATACGCCTATGCTCTTTCCGAAGAGCTCAAGTTGCCTGTGCTTATGCGCGTGGTAACTCGTTTGGCACACTCTCGTGCTGGGGTGGTGGTCAACGATGCTGTGGCTCAAAATACACTCAATCCCGATAACGAACGTACTCACTGGGTATTGCTTCCTGGCAATGCTCGCCGACAATATGCTGGTCTTGTTGCCAAGCAACCCGACCTTCAAGCATCTTCACTTGCATCACCTCACAACAGCCTCGCTACTGTCAAGGGTAAGGCTACGATGGGTATTGTAGCATGTGGTATTGCCTACAACTATGCTATGGAAAATGACCCTCTCAAAGCAGGCTTCCCTGTGCTAAAGATTTCGCAATATCCTATCCCAGAAAAAGAAATCAAAGAATTCGCATCCCTTTGCGACTCTTTACTCATAGCCGAAGACGGACAACCATTCGTTGAAGAACAAGTCAAAGGTCTTCTTGGCGCCGACTATCCTGTCAAAGGTCGACTCACTGGCGACCTACCTCGCATGGGCGAACTCACTCCCGATTGCGTAGGCGAAGCTCTTGGCTTCAAAGTCGAAAAAACATTCACTGCAGCTCAAAATGTAGTACCTCGCCCACCTGCTTTGTGTCAAGGCTGTGGACATCGCGATGTTTACAATGCCCTCAACAAGGTGGCTGCCGAATATCCCGATGCACGCATTTTTGGCGATATTGGTTGCTACACACTTGGCGCATTACCTCCATTCCGAGCTATCGATAGTTGCGTCGACATGGGTGCTTCAATCACTATGGCTAAAGGTGCTGCCGATGCAGGCGTTTTCCCTGCTATTGCTGTGATTGGCGACTCTACTTTCACTCACTCTGGTATGACTGGTTTGCTTGATGCTATCAACGACCATTCCAACATCACTGTGATGATTTCCGACAATCTCACCACTGCTATGACTGGTGGACAAGACTCGGCAGGGACTAACAAATTTGAAGCCATCTGCCTCGGATTGGGCGTTGAGCCCGAACATGTGCGAGTGGTAGTGCCTCTACCTAAAAATATGGACGAAATCACACGCATCATTCGCGAAGAAATCGAATACAACGGCGTATCGGTAATCATTCCTCGTAGAGAATGCTTGCAGACACTCAACCGCAAATTACGCAAACAAAAAGCTCAACAACAATGAAAAAAGACATCATATTAGCTGGCGTGGGTGGACAAGGTATCCTCACCATTGCCACAATTATTGGCGATGCAGCTGCTAATGCTGGTATCAACCTCAAGCAAGCCGAAGTGCATGGTATGAGCCAACGCGGGGGTGATGTGCAATCTAACTTGCGCCTTTCTACCGATACCATTCATTCCGACCTAATCAAACAAGGCTGCGCCGACCTAATCATCTCGATGGAGCCTATGGAAGCGCTTCGATATGTGCCATTCCTCGACAAAGAGGGTTGGATTGTTACTTCGTCGCATCCGTTCAAGAACATACCTAACTATCCCGACGAGGCTGTTCTCGCTCAAGAATTGAACGATATGCCTCATGTGGTATCACTTCCTATCGACGATGTGGCTCGCGAAAACAATGCACCTAAGAGTGCCAACATCATTTTGCTTGGTATGGCTGCTAAATACATCGAAATTCTCACCCCAGAGCAACTTCGCAACAGTATTGCACGCGTTTTTGCTGCTAAGGGCGAACAAATCATAGAAATGAACCAAAAGGCATTCGACGCTGGTCTGAACGCTGGTAAATAACTATATCAATATGAAAATTTTCAGTGAAGAATTGGTCGAAAAGGCTGTGAAGGAACTTCACATTGCCGACTTGTCGAGAGCTACCATCGGCGAAGTGCTTCTCACTGCTCAATACCTCGAAAAAGAAACTGGCATTCCATTCATTCGCATGGACCAAGGTTCTCCAGGCCTACCAGTTAACCAATTAGGCGTTGAAGCCGAAAAAGCTGCGCTCGACCGTGGCGTTGGTTCTCAATATCCAGCAGCGGCAGGTGTACCTGAGCTAAAACACGAAGCATCTCGATTTGTCAAGGCTTTTCTCGACATCGACATTTCACCTCGCGCTTGCATTCCCACTGTGGGTAGCGTAGCGGGCTCTTATGGCTCATTCATCGCTTGCACTCAACGCATCAAGGGCAAGAACAAAGTGCTATTCATCGACCCAGGATTTCCTATTCAGAAGTCGCAACTTCGCATTATAGGTGCCGAATGGGTTGAATTCGACATATATCACCATCGTGGACAAGCTCTTCGTACCAAACTCGAAGAAATGCTTAGCAGTGGCGACATTGCTGCCATTGTATATTCCAACCCTAACAATCCTGCTTGGATTTGTCTTGAAGAAGAGGAATTAGCTATCATTGGCGAACTCGCCACTAAGCACGATGTAATCGTCATGGAGGACCTTGCTTATTTCTGTATGGACTTCCGTACCGACATGGGACGCCCTTACGAACCTCCATTCCCTCCCACTGTGGCTCGTTACACCGACAACTACATCTTGATGCTATCGGCTTCTAAGATATTCAGTTACGCGGGACAACGCATAGCTCTCACTTGCGTGAGCGACTCTCTCTTCGATCGTCACTTCCCCGATTTAGCCGAAAGATACAAAGATTCGGGCGTGTTTGGGCCCACATTCATTGCATCGATCCTATACATGATTACTTCGGGCTGCACTGCTTCCACTCAATATGCCTATGCCGAGATGCTAAGACTTTCAACCGAAGGTAAAATCAATTTCGTTGCCGACACTCGAGAATATGCTCTTCGCGCCGAAAAAATGAAGCGCATATTCACCGACAACGGCTTCCACATCGTATACGACTATGATGTCACCCAACAAGTGGGCGATGGATTCTTCTTCACCATTGGTTATGGCAACATGAGCGGTGGCGAATTGCTTAAAGAGCTGCTCTACTATGGCGTAAGTAGCATTTCACTCTCTACCACTGGTAGTGAGCAACAAGGGGTGCGTGCTTGCACATCTCGCATGCGCGACGATCTTTATGAGGTGATGCAAGAGCGTATGAAAGCGTTCCACGAAGATCACCCACTATAAACAAACTATTAAATCTACACTTAAAACATTACTAACATTATGATTTGGAATCCTAATAAAGAATGTATGAGTCGCGACGAAATGCGCCAATTGCAAGGCAAGCGACTTCACAAACTTGTAAACTATGTTTACCACAATGTTCCGTTCTATCGCAACAAGATGCAAGCTATGGATGTGTCACCCGAGGACATTCAAAGCATCGACGATATAGTCAAACTGCCTTTTACCACCAAGCAGGACTTGCGCGACAACTACCCTTATGGTCTACAAGCTGCACCTCCTTCTGAAATAGTGCGTGTCCACGCCTCTTCGGGCACAACTGGCAACCCCACTATCGTGGGCTACACTCGCAAGGACCTTGCTGTGTGGAGCGAGGTGATGGCAAGAGCATTGACTGCCTATGGCATTACTCGCGACGACACATTCTCGGTGAGCTACGGCTATGGCCTATTCACTGGTGGTCTTGGTGCTCACTATGGCGTGGAAAATCTTGGCGCTACTGTGATTCCTACTTCTACTGGTAACACCGAAAAGCATATCCGACTCATTCGCGACCTCAAAATCTCTGGTATCGCTTGTACTCCTTCTTATGCTCTCTACTTAGCCGAAACGCTCGACAAAATGGGACTCACCAAGGACGATATCGGACTTCGCATTGGTGCATTCGGTGCTGAACCTTGGACCGAAAACATGCGTAAAGAAATCGAAGAACGATTAGGACTTCGTGGCTTCAACCTTTACGGATTGAGCGAAATCATGGGACCTGGTGTTTCTTATGAATGTGAAGAACAAAATGGTTCTCACATCAACGAAGATCATTTCTATCCCGAAATAATCAATCCCGAAACTCTCGAACAACTACCTTTGGGACAGCAAGGCGAACTTGTGTTCACAACACTCACCAAAGAAGGTATGCCACTGCTTCGCTATCGCACCAAGGACCTTTGCTCTCTAATTCCTGGCGAATGTGCTTGTGGACGCACATCGGTGAGAATGGGACGCATCATGGGTCGCAGCGACGATATGCTCATCATTCGCGGTATCAATGTATTCCCTTCACAAGTGGAAAGCGTTATCCTCGAGATGGCTGAATTTGAACCTCAATATATGCTTGTCGTTGATCGTGTCAATAACCTCGACACACTTCAAGTTCAGGTCGAAGTACGCAAAGACTTCTTCAGCGACGACATCGGTCGCATGCTTGCTCTCAAGAAGCGCTTGTGCGACAAACTCAAGAGCGTGCTTTCAATAAGTGCCGATGTGAAACTCATGGAGCCTAATAGCATTGAGCGTAGTCAAGGCAAGACAAAACGAGTGATTGACAAACGAAATATTTAACCCTCAATAAATCATATACCTATGCCTATCAAGCAACTATCTATCTTCTTGGAAAACAAAACAGGAAGAATCAATGAAGTAACTAAGATATTAGGAAAAAACGGCATCAATATGCACGCTTTCAGTATGGCCGAAACTACCGATTTTGGTATCCTTCGACTCATCGTCAACGAAGTTGAAAAAGCTGTCGAAGTGTTACGCAACGCCGACTTCGCGGTGATGCTCACCGATGTGGTGTGCATTAGCTGCCCTAATGTGGCTGGATCGCTTTCGGTTATTCTCGAAAAACTTGCCGAAAACGATATCTTCATCGAATATATGTATGCGTTTGCCGAAGGCGATAAGGCTAATGTGGTTATCCGTCCTAACAACATCACCGAATGTTGCAAGGTACTCGAAAACTGCGACTGCACTATACGCAACTAATCGGCATCTACAACTCTTTACACACTACAAGCAAGATGCCGTTTTCCTCGCATCTTGCTTGTTTATTAATCAATTATGGCTACTAATATTCTCATTTACCTCGCAATCATCAACCTATGCGCTTTCGTGGCATTTGGCATCGACAAACTTAAAGCTCGACGCGGTGCATGGCGCACTCCCGAAAGCACTTTGCTACTTCTCGCGGCTATCGGTGGTAGTTTCGGCGCGTTCCTTGGCATGAAAGTATGGCGACACAAGACTCAGCACAAGAAATTCACCATTTTAGTACCTCTGTTGATGGCTATTCACATTGCCATCATCTCATATTTCTGCTTATAATCTTTTCCTTACGAAAATTATCGGGAACACTCTACTTGCGGTGCGTTTTGGCTCCACGAGCACACTCTTTTCGTTCAGCAGCGTGATAGCATAATCCACTATCTGAATTTCTCGCAATGTTGACATAAGGCGTTTCATAACCGTCCTACTTTATGTTTATTTTAATTAAAAACAACATAAAACGCCACAAGTTCACAATCTCTAATTAATACAATTTTCCTAACTTTGCATCATCAATTCAGTTTTATATGTGGATAGCTCTTGCCATTTGCTCGGCTCTATGCCTTGGCATTTACGATATTTTCAAGAAAGTGTCGGTGAAAAACAATAATGTGCTCACCGTTCTCATGCTCAACACCCTGTTTGGGAGTTTGCTACTTTCACCCATCATCATTTCACAAGTTGCCGACGGCTCTTTTGGCTTCGGTGGCGATGCGTCGTGTCATCTACTCATCTTGGTCAAGTCGTTAATCGTACTTTCTTCGTGGATTCTCGGCTATTTCTCCATCAAGCACCTGCCCATCACCATCAACGGACCCATCAGTGCCACACGCCCCATTATTGTCCTCCTCGGAGCTACAATCATTTTCGGCGAGCAACTCAACTGGCTACAATACACCGGTATCTTCCTCGGCTTCTGCTCGCTATTCTTCATCAGTCAAATTGGCAAGAAGGAAGGCTTCTCACTCACCAACAATCGCTGGCTATGGCTGTGCTTAGGCTCCACTCTCATGGGAGCTGTGAGCGCACTCTACGACAAATACCTCATTCGCAACCTTTCGCCGCTCGATGTGCAAGCATGGTACTCGCTCTATCAATTTCTGATAATGAGCACGGTGATTCTCATCATTCGTCGCTTCAACAAGGAGAAACAAACGCGATTCCAGTGGCGTTGGTCCATTCCGTGCATCGCACTATTCCTCACCATTGCCGACATAGCCTACTTTTACGCGCTTTCACTCGACGGGGCACTCATTGCAGTAGTGTCAATGATTCGCCGTGGTAGTGTCATCGTATCGTTCGTCTATGGCGTTACTGCCCTCCGCGAACAAAACATTCGCCTCAAAATGGCCGACCTTTCTCTGCTCCTTGTTGGTCTCACTCTCCTAATTCTCGGCAGTAAATAACTTTATTTTCTCTAACCGTTTTTCTTCATAATATGTTAAATATTGTGAAGATTAAAAATCAAACGCTCTGTCTCGTTTGCTATTGTTAATTTTTTATTTACATTTGCAATAGAATTTACAAATCGAGATAATTTTAATTCAAAAATACAAAAATCTAAATCAGAAACCACACAACTTTTAATTATAATGTCGTTGCGAAACGACATTTTTTTGACCCTAATGGAAATACAATGAATAAAATGTGGTGTTGGTGCCATAATTAACAGACACAATTTTTTAAGTAAAAGTGCTCACTACTAAGGGCACTTTTGCTTTTTTTACTACCCTCACCTTCCTCCTTTCGACCTATTTCGCACCAACTACCTTGCCAATATTTACATTTTAAAACTACAAAGCTCCCCTCGCATCCCTCGCTACGCTTTTCTATTTAATACTCAATTATTTTCTAATTACTAATTATTTTTCTTACCTTTGTTCATTAAACATAACTATAAACTTAATTCAATATGTCTATTTTAAAGCCAAATATGCCTGTTGCTCTTTGCTGCGACCACGCTGGTTTCGACACTAAGCAGGCTGTAATCGAATATTTCAAGCAAGAAGGTATAGAATACAAGGACTTCGGTACTTATAACACCGACAGTTGCGACTATCCTGATTTTGCTCACCCTTGTGCCGAAGCTGTTGAAAAAGGCGAATGCTATCCTGGTATCGGTATTTGCGGTAGTGGCGAAGGTATCAACATGACTCTAAACAAGCACCAAGGCATCCGTTCAGCTCTTTGCTGGATTCCTGAAATTGCCAAACTTACTCGCCAACACAACGACGCTAATGTTCTTGTTATGCCTGGCCGTTTCATCTCTAACGACGAAGCTCTTGAAATCGTTAAGACTTTCCTTGGCACTGAGTTCGAAGGTGATCGCCATGTGCGCCGCATCAACAAGATTCCCGTAAAGTAATCACACTAATCAAATAAACACATCTATTAACCTAACAAAAAACTACGACTATGGGTAAATTTGTTATCACTAAACGCAAAAACGGAGAATTCCAATTCAGTCTTAAGGCTACTAACGGTCAAGAAATTCTTGGTAGCGAAGGTTACACTACAATGGCTGCTTGCAAGAATGGTATCGAATCAGTAAAGACTAATTCTGTTGACGAAGGTCGTTTCGAACGCAAAGTTGCTAAGAACGGTGATCCTTACTTCGTTCTTAAGGCTCGCAATGGTCAAGTTATCGGACAAAGCGAAATGTACTCTTCTGAAGCTGCTCGCGACAACGGTATCGCATCAGTTATGAAGAACGCACCTGAAGCTGAAGTTGTTGATCAAACTGCCGAATAATTCGGAATTCACAAAATCATACTAAAAATCCTGCCCCACAAGGCAGGATTTATTTGTTTATACACACCCTCAACTACACCACACAAAAAAACCTCCCAAAGAATTGAGAGGTTTATATTAAATACTGAATATCAATCAATTAGTATTCTTCTTCGTCAAAAAAGAAATCGTCATTGCTTGGATAATCTGGCCAAATATCTTCGATACATTCATATATTTCACCTTCGTCTTCCATTTCTTGCAAGTTTTCAATTACTTCAAGAGGTGCGCCCGAACGCATTGCATAATCGATAAGTTCTTCTTTTGTTGCTGGCCATGGTGCGTCTTCTAGCTTTGTAGCCAATTCAAGTGTCCAATACATAGTAATTTATTTTTTTAATGTTAATCTCTATTATAAAATTTCCTATTTTAAAATGCTGCGCAAAAGTACGGAATATTTATATAGTTAGCACTCTTTATTCCATAAATTTTCGCCTATTTTACGCTCAATATTGTTAAATCTTGCAAAAACAAAGAAAAAATCGCTCAAACGATTCAAATATCTCACCACAATAGGATTTACATAGCTCTCATCGGCAAGTTCTACCACGCGGCGCTCAGCACGGCGAGTAGTTGTGCGACACAAATCGGCTATCGATGCCTCCATCGATCCTCCTGGGAGCACAAAGTTATTCACTTGTGGCAGTTTCTCTTGTATTGCATCTATTGCTTGCTCTAATTTTTCCACATCGGCTTCACACAAGCCATATGGCTCTGTTTCATCATTGTTAGGGTTATCAGTTGCAAGATAGCAGCCCATATTGAACAGTTTGTTTTGCACCACTGTGAGCAGCCTGTACCAGTCTTCGTAGCGCTCTTTCACTGCAGCCGAAAGCATACCGACCACCGAATTCAATTCGTCTACTGTGCCATACGCCTCGATGCGTACTCCATATTTCTTGATTCGTGCGCCACCCACAAGCGAGGTTGTTCCGGTGTCACCACCCTTTGTATACACTTTCATTACCCTATATCTTATTTTGTAATTGTTCAAGTTGTGCTATCATCTCGTCGGCCGATTTGGCTTCCACCATTAGCTTCATCACATCGCCATTGGCAAATGGTGAAGATGCGGTTTCGGCGATTTGCTTCCACTGATAGTCAAACACGCCATCAAGATTTACTATCAACAGCTTTTTGCTACTGCCCGACACCACATTATGCGACAATGTTGCCACCCATTCATCGAGTGTTCCTATTCCTCCGGGCAGCACCACATACACATCGCCGGTTTCTATCATCACGGCTTTGCGGTCGTTAAGGTTCTCGGTTGCGATAAGTTCATCGTTCAGGTGCGAACTGCGATACATAAACATTTCAGGCACCACGCCCAACACCTTTCCTCCATTGTCGTGAACGGCTTGCGCTGTAATACTCATCAATCCTGCATGAACACCACCATACACAAGTTTATGCCCTTGCTTGCCTATCCATTCGCCAAGCAATCGAGCGCAATCCTTGTACGATTGTGATATATCCTCGCGCGACGAGCAATAAACCACTATATTCTTCATTTCGCTCATATTATTTATTATAAATGGCTCAATAGCTCATCTACTTGTTCGTCGGTTGTGGCCCAACTTGTTGCAAAACGCACCACCGAGTGATTTGCGCCCACTTTCTCAATAAAGTTGAACCCAACATATTTAGCCAACTCAGCCACTTTACTATCCTCAAACACCACAAACTGCTGATTTGTTGTGCTATCAAGATAGATTGGATAGCCTTTAGCTTCGATTGCCTTGCGTATGCGCATAGCTTGATCCACACCATTCTTTGCAATCTTTAAATACAAATCATCGGTAAACAATGTGTCAAATTGCAATCCAAGCAACCAACCCTTAGCAAGCAACGCACCACGATTCTTAATCGAACCCTTCGACATCTTTATATCTTTATTCAGAACCACCACAGCCTCGCCAAATAGCGCGCCCACCTTGGTTCCTCCTATATAGAACGCATCACACAATCGTGCCAAGTCGGGAAGCGTAACATCATTGTCGGGAGCCGTAAGGGCATAACCCAAACGAGCACCATCTATATAAAGCATCTGATTATACTTGTTGCACACCTTGCGTATTTCATACAACTCCGATAGCGTATAGATTGTACCATATTCTGTAGGATTAGAAATGTAAACCATTCGTGGCTCTACCACATGTTCCATACCATAATCCTCCGAAGTTGCCTCTTTAAGATATTGTGCAAGCGCTTGTGCCGAGATTTTACCTTCTTTACAATCCATAGGCAACACCTTGTGTCCACATGCCTCTATCGCTCCTGCTTCGTGAGTACAAATGTGTCCAGTGTTAGGCGACACCACGCCTTCATTGTGGCGCAATATCGAGTCTATCACGATAGCATTGGTTTGTGTTCCTCCCACAAGGAAATGAACACGAGCATCGGGTGCTTTACACGCACGAGCTATCTTCTCACGAGCCATTTCGCAATAATGATCGTGACCATAACCGATGTTCTTATCGAAATTAATCTCTGCAAGACGCTTCATTATAAGAGGGTGTGCTCCCTCCATATAATCACTGTTAAATTTTATCATAACACAACAATTATATTACACTGCAAATTTAACACAATTCGTCATTCCACCAAAATTTTATTCATGTAATGAAATACCCACCAACAGATTGATACTTTTAACACTCCACCCGTCCTCTTTAACAATCTATCTCACTGCAATAAAAAAAGACCGATTCTCTCGAATCAGTCTTATTTCTGAAATAAACCTTTTAACCATTTTTGAAGCTATTCTACTTCATTCATTTTTATGAAAAACTATTGCTTATGAAAAACATTGCAAATTTAATGTGATTTGTTAATTCCCGCAATAGATTTTGTTAAAAACAATGGTAAATTAACTTTTAAAGTGTTAAAAAACGCCCATTTCTTTAATATTTTCGCTTTTTATTTGTCAAAAGTGAGTGTTACACAGCTCTTTTTTACATTAAGAGTTACAGTAGCACCTTCGATCATTGGATAGTTTTCATCCACGTGACCCACTGGGAAATTGAATGCGATAGGAATCTTGTAACCCTTCAATTCTTCAGCAAGCATATCTTCCATCTTCTTGAAATCAGCACCTGCTGGATAATCAGTGAATTGACCTATTACGATACCCTTCACCTTATCAAGAATGCCAAGAATCTTCATTTGTTGAATCATACGGTTCACGCTTGAAGTGTTTTCGCTCACATCTTCAATAAATAGAATGATGTTGTCTTTCTTCAAGAAGTCATATTCCGAACCTATCATACCACAGAACACCGACAAGTTACCACCTACAAGCACACCACTTGCCTTACCCAAGTGATTGTATTTGTGTGGAGCCACTTCATAGTGAGGCACACCACCTGCAAGGATGTTGCGCAATGCAAGGCTACAAGAGTCTGGAGCAGGATTGTCGTTGAACAAGTTTTTCACTTCTTGTTCATACAAATAACCACACATGTGAGCGTGAATACTCATCACACCTGCTGTTACCATTGCCGAGTGAACCGAAGTAATATCGCTATAACCGATAATCCACTTAGGATACTTTGCAAGTGTATCAAGAGGAATTTGTTGCAATTGTTGGATTGAACCGTAGCCACCACGAGTACTCATAATAGCCTTAATCTCTGGATTACGCAATGCCCATAGCATATCGGCTGCGCGTTCTTCGCGTGTACCAGCAAATGAGCCATGCTTTGCGTTTACATTTGGTGCAAGAACTGGTGTATAACCCCATTCCTTCAACACTTTCATACCTGCCTTTGCATACACATCGTTTGGCTTGCTCGCCATACTCAAAATTGCAATCTTATCGCCTGGTTTTAGCGATGCTGGGCGCACCATCTTCTTGTCTTGCGCCACGCTTGCTGCACTTACACACATCAACGCAGCAAGAATCATTGTTAGTTTCTTTTTCATTATATAATAAGTTTATTATTTGTTCTCAATTATAAATTGTACTTCCTTGAACGCATAGCTATTGCTTTCGCCATTTTCGTCTTCGAGCACAAGCAGCCCAAATTGTTCCACATCGCGTATCTTGGCATTGAATCTCAACCCATCGGCTTTCGCATATGGATAGAATTTGCCGTCGTGGCGATACAATAGCGAAAGGAATTCGTTGTGCAGTTTAGCATATTCGTTTGTGTCATAAGTGTCAAACGCGCATCTTCGCTCTATCGCTTCACACACACCGTGTAGCACTTCTTCCACATCCACTTCTTTTCCCATTATCTGCGCCAACGACACTGGATTTGGGGCATCGCTCACAAACACTTGCTGATTTACATTTATCCCCACACCAAGTATCGAGTGATTGATTCCTGCACCCATTATCGAATGCTCTATCAGAATACCACACAATTTCTTATCCTTATAATATATATCGTTAGGCCACTTTATCTTCAACCCTTCCACATATTTCGACAACGCCTCAACCACTGCCACTGCCACTGCCTCACTAATAGCAAATTGACTCGCTACTGGCACTGCAGGCTTCTTGAGCAACATCGAAAATAGCACATTCTTGCCGGGTTCCGATTCCCACGAGTTGCCTCGCTGTCCTCGGCCTTCGGTTTGATGAGTCGTATGAATCACCGTCCCCGTTGGCAACATCATTGCCATTTTCGACAAATAGGTATTGGTCGACGCCGTGCTATGAACAAGGATATATCTTGGCATCAGTCCTCAGGATAAGTCAATGTAATAGTGCGTGTTCCGTCTTCTTCTTCCACCACATCCACTTCCACTGTATCATCTGGAAGAAGGTCTGTGATTCGCTCTGGCCATTCAATAAAGCACAATGCGCCACTATAGAAATAGTCTTCTACACCTATTTCTTCGGCTTCCATCTCGTTTTCAAGACGGTAGCAATCGAAATGATATATCAATTCGGCTGTTGTGTCGCTTCTATACTCATTAATAATAGCAAACGATGGCGAATTTGTCACATCTTCCACTCCAAGTTCTTGGCAAAGTGCCTTGATAAAGGTGGTTTTGCCTGCTCCCATCTCGCCATTGAACGCAAACACTGTATAATCGCCCATTTCTGCCATAAACTCTTTTGCAGCTTCGTTTATTGCGTCAAGAGCTTTTATCTTTATTGTCTTTGTTGCCATAATTTTACATTATTTATTTTTATAGTGCGAAGTTAAGCAATTTCTCGCAATAATACCACTACTTTGGGGCGCAACGCACAAAAAATCAATTATTCCACCTTTTTTCCATTGTTTAATATTTCCTATTTTTTGTAACTTTTCAAACCACACTTTAAACTTTTACTTATTTCGCTCGTCATACCTACAAACGCAGTAATTAACTAATTTAAAACTGAACATTATGAGGCATTTAAATTTACAATCGATTTCAACAGGTATCGCACTTGCAATGTGCATCATGATTTCTGCTCCTGTTGATGCTCAAGCTCAAAGAAGAGCTAACACTGAGCGTACTGAACAAAGAGGTAACAGCAACCGCCAACAAAACAACAATGGCCGTCGCCCTAACATCAATTCAAGCAACAACCCTCAAGTAAATAACTCTAATAACAATCGTAACGAAAACAAGAACCAAGCTACAATAGGCAACAATCGTCCAAGCAACGATCGCCCTAACCAAAATGTGCGCCCTGACAACGATCGCCCTAATCAAAATGCACGTCCAGGCAACAACCAACCTAATCAAAATGTGCGCCCAGACAACGACCGCCCTAACCAAAATGCGCGTCCAGGTAATAATCGTCCTAATCAAAATGTAAGACCAGGCAACAACGGCCACAACAATCATAGTGCTAATCGTCCTGTTCCTCAAAGCCGACCAATACCTCACATCGCACCTCCACGCGGTTGGCATCCTCATCACAACGCACCTATTATTCGCGGCATCTTTGGTATCAATTTTGGAACGCTTTTAGATGCTACACTTAACGCATTGCGTCACAATAATTGCAACATTACTCGCTACACTAACGACAATATCTATCTTCACAATGTAGCACAATTGGGACACACTTGGGACGATGCAATCATTCACTTCGAATGGGGACGAATGACTACAGCTCAATTCATCGATTCATCTCGACGCAACAACACTAATCGTTACAACGATGTATATCTCACTCTTAGCCGCACCTACGGAACTCCTGTTAGCATGAGATATTTGAACAACGGTGGATATGAATGCGTTTGGTACGGTGGCGACAGACGAGGAATGGTAACTCTCGAATACTACCGACATAATAATAGATACTACACAGTACTTTCTTTCGGTACTTATTAATCTCAATTAGTTAACCAATCAAGGAAATCCTTCTCTCGGAGGATTTCCTTATTTTTTGTGCATACTTATACCGTCTTTAATCCATCTTTTTAAATAATGTATTAAAAATACTTTTCATTTATAAATTTTTTATTACATTTGCACACTATCTTTGTAACAACCAATAAGTTTATTACTAAATCAATTACTAATTAAAATATCATTTTATGAAAAAACATTTACTTAAAGCGACGCTTGCAATAGTTGGACTATTGATGAGCGTTAATGTATTTGCTGCTGGTTTCACAGCTGAAAACGGCTTAGCTTATACAATCCTTGAAACTACCGACGGGTCTAACGCAGTAGAAGTTACCTATACTAATTCCAAGGGTGGTAGCTACACTGGCGACATCGTAGTTCCTGCTACAGTTACTAACGAAGAAGTAACCTACAATGTTACTCACATCGGTTCTAAAGCTTTCTACAAATGTACTGGCATGACATCTATTGTTCTTCCTGAAGGTTTGAAGAGCATCGGCAAAGAAGCTTTCTATGGCTGTAATGCTATTACTGAAGTAAATATCCCAAGTACTGTAACTTATATCATCAACTACGCTTTCTACAACTGTAAGAAACTTGAATCTGTTGTAATTCCTGATGGCGTTGAAGTTATCAACACTTACTCATTCTATAACTGTATCGCTCTTAAGTCTTTGACTCTTGGTGCTGGTGTGAGAGAAATCAACTCTTCTGCATTCAAGTCTTGCGAAGCTCTTACATCAGTAACTATCCCTAAGAATGTAACTAGAATCGCTAACGATGCTTTCGGTAGCTGTAAGTCATTGACTGAATATGTAGTCGACGCTGAAAATGCTACTTTTTGCGCTATCGATAAGATTCTTTACTCTAAGGATCAATCAACTTTGATTACGTGTCCTGTTGCTCTTGCTGGCTCAGTCACTGTTGCTACAGGCGCTACTACTATTGGCAACGAAGCATTCTCTGGTTGTAAGCAAGTTACTTCAATTACTGTTCCAAGCACTGTAACCACTATCGGCGAAGCTGCTTTTGACGGTTGCGAAGCTCTTACTACTGTAAACCTTTCTGAAGGTCTTCAAACTATCGGCGAACATGCATTCGACAACGCAGGTATCACTGCTATCACTGTTCCTAACTCTGTTACTACTATCGGCGACAACGCATTCTACTATTGCTTGTCTCTTGAAACTATTAAGATCGGTTCTGGCGTTGCTACTCTTGGCGTAAGCCCATTCTACAGATGTACTGCTCTTAAATCAATCGAAGTTGACGGCGCTAATGCTAATTTCGCTTCAATTGACGGTGTTCTTTATAGCAAGGACAACAAGACTATTCTTGCTTATCCTAACAAGAGAGCTGCTACTTACGACATCCTTGATGGCGTAACTACTATCGGTGAATATGCATTCTGCTACTGTACTGATGTTACTGCAGTAACTATGCCTAACACAGTTACTGAACTTAAGAAGGAATCATTCTCTAACTGTTCTGCTCTTGCTTCTCTTAACTTCAGTACTGCTCTTGTTTCTATCAACGAAAAATCATTCTACTATTGCGAAGCTTTGAAAGAAGCTAAACTTCCTGAAGGTCTTATCTTCATCGGTAACATGGCTTTCAACAAGGCTACTTCTTTGACTGAAGTTGTTATCCCTAACAGCGTAACTACTCTTGACGAAAAGGCATTCCAAAACTGTTCTGCTCTTGCTGATGTTACTATCGGTACTGGCGTAACTGAAATCGGTAAGAGTGCTTTCAATGGTTGTAAGAAACTAACTCACCTATTTGTTCTTCCTAAGGCTACTCCTTCTACTGGTACAGGCGCATTCGGTTCTGTTACTAACGCATCAGTTGTGCTTACTATCCCTACTGAATTAGTTGAAGAATACCGCGCTATTTCTGCTTGGAAGAACCTTATCAACAACAAGCCTATCCTTGAAGTATCTGCCGACGCTGATGCTAAGGCATATTTCGCAACTGGTCTTGAAACTGTTAAGGATGTAAAACATCTTGTTGCTGACAAAACAAGCGTAATAGTACCAAGTGGTGATCCTCTTACTATCTCTGCTGAATTCACTGGCATCTACGATGTGAAATTCAACGATGAAGTAATCACTCTTGACGAAAATAATGCTTACGAAATCGAAGCATTCGAAGAAGATGCTACATTTGCTATTGTTAAGTATGTAGCTCCTGAAGCTGTAGTTTACTCTGCTACTGCTGGTACAGCTAACCCTTACGCTTACGGTCTTAAGAGCGAAATCGTTGACGGTAAGTTGAACGCTACATTTGCTTTGAACACCGACGCTACTGCTGTTACTGTTAAGGTTATTGACGCTGAAGGTAATGTCGTAGCAACTGCTTCTGGTGCAACTACTAAGGATGAACAAACTGTTGCTATCGACCTTCTTTCTCTTCCTTACGCTTCTTACACTTGGGCTGTTGAAGTAGCTGGCGCTGAAAAGACTGGTATCGAACACTTCGGTAACTATAGCTTCTGGCACCCACGCGGCGTTGAAGTTGACAACAGCATGGAAAGCGCTTCTTTCGGTAATGTTTATGTAACTGAAGGTCAAGCTACTTCAAGCACTGGCTATTGGAGTGGCACAACAACTGGTGGTGGTCTTGGTCTATATGCATTCGACGCTGCATTCAATCCTATCAAGAACGAAGCTACTGGTAAGTATGCATTCACTGGTGGTTGGTCATTGTATCAAAAGGCTGGTACTGCAAATGCTGCCGACTTCTGTCGCGTTCGCGTTGCTGAAGATGGTCGCATCTTCGTTACTCGCTTGAACGATAAGGGTGATTATATCTTGTATGCTAACAACTTCGAAGAACTTGCTGCAAACAACAAACTTAACTCTTTGTTCACTGGTTTGACATTCGATGCTTCTACTTATAAGTACACTAACGCTGACGGTGCTTATATGGGTGCTGGTAACACTGGTTTCGACATTAAGGGTTCTGGCGAAGATTTGAAGCTTCTTTCTATCTCAAGTTTCTCAAACCACTGGGCTTTTGTATATGACGGTGCAAGTTGCGACGAATATGCTCTTGGTACTGCAGCAACTCTTCCTGTTCCTACTCAAATCGCTGGTCTAACAGGTAAGTACACTATCGCTCCTCAATGCACTAATGTATCTTACGATGATCGTGGTGGTATCTGGTATTGCCAATACCGTGGTGCTCCAACTAATGCTCAACCAGGTCTTGTTTACATCGATGCTAACGGCGTAGAAAAATATAAAGACTTAGTATCTCGTGGTGGTGGTGGTATCCGCGTATCTCCTGACGGTAAGCAAATCGCTATTGCAAGTTCTTCTGCTAATCCTAAGCAAATCACTATCTACAACATCATGTGGGCTGCCGATGGTACTCCTAACCTATTCCCTGAAACAGTAATCACTCACGGTATCGGTACTAATGTTAACGATATCGCTTGGGACTTGGCTGGTAACCTTTATGCAGTAAGCAACTCTGGCGAACTTGTAAGAGGTTTCGCTCTTCCACGCACTGAGCCTTTCACTACTAAGGCTGCTACTAAGTATGCATTCGTGGTTGACGAAAGCACTGCTATCGAAGAAATCGAAGCTGAAAATGCTCCTGTTGAATACTTCAACTTGCAAGGTATGAAGGTTGCTAATCCTGAAAAGGGTATCTTCATCATGAAGCAAGGCAACAAAGCTACTAAGGTTGTTCTATAATGAACCTCATTGGCAGTAGATTTTAATCTTTCTGTCGAAAATAGATCTCTAAGAGGGCTAATCTTTCGATTAGCTCTCTCTTTTGTATAAAAGTAATTTTTATTGTATAATCGTGCATTTTTTAGTATTTTATTTGCACAAATAGATAAATAAATATAACTTTGCGGTATATAATTAGAAATTGTTATTAAATATGACTACAATTATTCTACATCGCACATATCTCCATCACGACATTCTTTTAATGGCGGAAATGGCACATTGAATATGCGCAATAATGAATTGAGTAGTCCCAATATTTTGCCGATTTCCGCAACTTTGGAAATCGGTTTTTTATTAACCTAAAAACCTAACATATAACATAGAATCAGCGCACCATGAATAAGGGATAATTCCCTCGCCTGATTCCTAATATTACAACTTACTATGTTACGCATTGCAGTACAATCAAAAGGCCGTCTTTACGACGAAACCATGGAACTTCTTGCCGAAGCGGGTATCAAACTTACAGCTATGAAGCGTACTTTGCTCGTGCCTTCACGCAATTTTCCTGTAGAATTACTTTTCCTTCGCGACGATGATATTCCCGAGTCAGTGGCTTCGGGCACTTCCGACATTGGTATTGTTGGACTCAATGAGGTGCTCGAGAAAAACAAGAATGTGTCTATTATTCGCAATCTTGGATTCAGCAAGTGCCGTTTGGCTCTTGCCATTCCTCAAAAGCACCAATACTCGGGCTTGGAATGGTTCAACGGCAAGAAGATTGCAACTTCTTACCCTCGCATTCTTGGCGATTTCCTTCAAAAGAACAACATTTCGGCCAACATACACGAAATCAGTGGCTCGGTTGAAATTGCTCCTGGTATCGGACTTGCCGATGCTATCTTCGACATCGTTTCTTCGGGAAGCACGCTCGTGAGCAACAACCTTGTGGAGGTTGAAAATGTACTTTCGTCCGAAGCAGTTCTCATTGGCAACACCGATAAGTTAAGCCAAGAGAAACAAGAGATTCTCGACGAACTTCTGTTCCGCATCGAAGCTGTAATGGCTGCCGAAAGCAAGAAATATGTACTTATGAATGTGCCTCGTACCAAACTCGACGATGTGGTAGCTATTCTACCGGGCATCAAGAGTCCTACTATTCTTCCTCTTGCCGACGAAAACTGGTGTTCGGTTCACACTGTTATCGAGGAAAAGCACTTCTGGGAGATTATCGGCAAGCTCAAAGCTGCTGGTGCCGAAGGCATCCTTGTTCTTAACATCGAAAAAATGGTCCCATAATGATACAAACTGTTCTTTACCCCGACCGTTCGCAATGGAGCTCGCTCATGCAACGCGCCATTAGCAATACAGCCGAACTTCACGACTCGGTGGCATCTATCATCAACGAGGTGCGCACCCGTGGCGACGAGGCTCTAAGGGACTTTGCGCTTCGTTTCGATGGCGTCAAACTTAAAAATCTCAAGGTAAGTGCCGATGAAATCGCCGAAGCCGACGACATCGTTGCTCACCCTCTCAAGCAAGCCATTGCCATTGCGGCAAAGAATATATCGGCGTTCCACAAAGCACAACGCATGGAAGAAATAAGCCTCGACACTATGCCTGGTGTTACTTGTTGCCAACGCGCCGTTCCTATCTCTAAGGTGGGACTTTACATTCCTGGAGGCAACTCGCCTTTGTTCTCTACTGTGCTCATGCTTGCCATTCCTGCACGCATTGCTGGCTGTCGCAAGATTGTGCTTTGCACTCCACCCAACAAAGAGGGTAAAGTTCACCCTGCCATCCTTTATGCTGCTCGCATAGCTGGCGTTACCGAAATCTACAAGGTGGGTGGTGCGCAAGCTGTGGCTGCTATGGCTTACGGCACCGAGAGTGTTCCTAAAGTTCACAAAATCTTTGGACCTGGCAATCGCTTCGTCATGGAAGCCAAGCAACAAGTGGGCGCGCAAGCTGTAGCCATCGACATGCCTGCTGGACCATCAGAAGTAATGATTATTGCCGACGAAAACGCCAATCCACGATTCGTAGCAAGCGATTTCCTTTCTCAAGCCGAGCACGGACCCGATAGCCAATCTATTTTGCTCACCACAAGCGAAAACTTCGCACAAAAATTGCCTTCGGTGATTGAGGAACTTCTCAGCACTCTCCCTCGACAAGAGATGATGAAGAAATCGCTATCGCACAGTCGCATCATTGTGCTTAAAAACGATGACGAAATAATGGCATTCTCCAACGAATATGCACCCGAGCACCTCATCATCAACCATGCCGAGGCCGATGCTCTTGCCCAAAAGGTAGAAAATGCTGGCTCTGTATTTCTCGGGGCTTATTCGCCCGAAAGTGCTGGCGATTACGCATCGGGAACCAACCACACTCTGCCAACAAGTGGATATGCACACTCTTATAGTGGCGTAAACCTCGATAGTTTCTGCAAAAAGATCACTTTCCAACGACTCACTGCCGACGGACTAAGCAAGATTGGTAGTGCTATCGAAATAATGGCGGAGAACGAAGATCTCATGGCACACCGACTTGCTGTAACAGTGAGATTGGAAGATCGTTAAACCATTTTCAGCATTTCACTCCTCAACCTCTAATCACATCGTTATGAACTTAGATAAATTAGTTAGACCCAACATATGCAAGCTCACCCCTTATAGCTCGGCACGCAATGAATTTACGGGCTCGGCTTCGATATTTCTCGATGCCAACGAGAACCCTTACAACGAGCCCTTCAATCGTTACCCCGACCCATTGCAACGCGAAGTAAAAAAGCGTTTGGCTGCTATTAAGGGCGTGAAACCCGAAAATATTTTCCTCGGCGTAGGAAGCGACGAAGGTATCGACCTTGCCTATCGCATTTTCTGCCGTCCGGGCATCGACAATGTGGTTGCCATCGCTCCAAGCTATGGCATGTATGAGGTGTGTGCCGACATCAACGACATCGAATATCGTCGCGTATCTCTCGACGACAATTTCAATTTCGACCCCGACACGCTTCTTGCTGCTACCGACGAGAACACCAAACTATTATGGATATGCTCGCCCAACAATCCTACTGGCAATGCCTACCCTATCGACATGATTCTCAAGACTGCGCAAGCGTTCAATGGCATATTGATGGTCGACGAGGCCTACATTGATTTTTCGTCTAAAGGTTCTATGATTGCCTACCTCGACCAATGCCCTAATGTGATTGTGCTTCAAACCTTCTCTAAGGCGTGGGGACGAGCTGGATTGCGTCTTGGCGTGGCCTATGCAAGCCCCAAAATTATCGATTACTACAACAAGGTGAAATACCCTTACAATATCAATGCTATCACTCAAGAAAAGGCTATCGAGGCTCTCGAAAATGTGGCAAAAGTAAAGGCATGGGTCGACGAATTGCTCGACAATCGCTCATTACTCGCCGAAGCTCTCGAAAAGATGTCTTGCGTGAAACACATCTACCCAAGCGACGCCAATTTCTTGCTAATTCGTGTCGATGACCCCGATTGTCTATATAATTTCTTGTGCAAGCAAGGCATTATTGTGCGCAACCGCAACCGTGTAGAGAAATGCGCTGGTTGCCTACGCATCACCATTGGCACAAAAGATGAAAATGCCCAACTCATTAACACTATCAACGACTATGACCGAAAGTAAACTCAAACGCGCACTATTTATCGACCGCGACGGCACTTTAATTGTCGAACCTCCTGTGGATTTCCAGGTCGACTCTCTCGAAAAGTTGGAATATGTTCCACGCGTGATGCACAATCTCAATTTCATCAAGTCGCACCTCGATTTTGAGTTGGTCATGGTTACCAACCAAGACGGACTCGGCACCAATTCGTTCCCTACTCCCGATTTTGAAGCGCCTCACAACAAGATGCTACGCACTCTCGAAGGCGAAGGCATTGTTTTCGACGACATCGTTATCGATAAGACATTCGAGCACGAAAATGCGCCTACTCGCAAGCCTGGCATCGCCCTTCTTGGTAAATACACCTCGGGCGAATACGACCTCGCTGGCTCTTTTGTCATTGGCGACCGCATCACCGATGTACTTCTTGCACGCAACCTCGGTGCTAAAGCCATCTTCATTGCCGACGAAGAACAAGGCAAAGTTAAAATCAACGAGGCAGGGCTCAACGATGTGTGCGCGCTCATCACTCCTTCATGGGATCGCATCAGCGATTTCCTTCGTGGAGGTTCACGCACAGCCTCAGTGAAACGCACCACAAGCGAAACCGACATCGACATCGCTATCGACCTCGACGGCACTGGCGCATGCGATATCAGCACTGGACTTGGATTCTTCGACCACATGTTGTGCCAAATCGGTAAACATTCAGGTATGAATCTCACTGTGAAGGTTAAGGGCGACACTTGGGTCGACGAACACCACACTATCGAAGATACGGCCATTGCGTTTGGCAACGCTCTTCGCATTGCGCTCGGCGACAAACGAGGCATCGAACGCTACGGATTTGTGCTTCCTATGGACGATTGCCAATGCACCGTTGCTCTCGACTTTGGTGGACGCAGTTGGCTCGTATGGGATGCCGAATTCCATCGCGAAAAGATAGGCGAAATGCCCACCGAAATGTTCCTACACTTCTTCAAGAGCCTAAGCGACAGCGCTCGCATGAACCTCTACATCTCGGCACGAGGCGACAACGAACACCACAAAATCGAAGGCATCTTCAAAGCTCTCGCACGAGCCATCAAAATGGCAATCCGTCGCGATGTATTCACCTATCAGCTCCCAAGCACTAAAGGGGTGTTATAACACATAAAAATTCTAATAAAGAGTCTTTCGGGGCTCTTTATTTTATTTATTAAGGCGTTTTTCGTATCTTAGCAGAAATTTTAAACCTCTAAAACAATCAACTATGAGACTTGACGGAAGAAGACAAAGCAGTAATGTGGAAGATCGCCGTGGCCGACGCATGTCGGGCGGAAAAATGGGCGGTTTAGGCATTGGTGGACTCATCGTAGTGGGACTTATCACCTGGCTTATGGGTGGAAACCCTTTAGATGTATTGTCCGACCCTAATCTTATGTCGCAAATCCAAACTGACAACACCGAATATGTAGCATCAGCCGAAGACAACGAATTGGCTGAATTTGCAAGCAAAATATTAGCTGGTACCGAAGATGTGTGGACCAAAGAGTTCAACAAAATGGGGCTTACCTACCAAGCTCCTCGACTTGTGTTGTTCTCGGGCGCTGTGCAATCGGGCTGTGGTAGCGCAAGCTCCGAAACTGGACCATTCTACTGCTCGGGCGACCAAACTGTCTACATCGACCTCGATTTCTTCAAAGAAATGGAAGGACAAATGCAAGCAGGTGGCGACTTTGCTTATGCCTATGTGATCGCTCACGAAGTGGGACACCATGTGCAATACCTTCTTGGCATTCTCGACCAAGCTCACTCAGCTATGAACAAATCGTCTAAGACTAAAAGCAACGAAATAAGCGTTCGCCTTGAGCTACAAGCCGACTTCTTCGCTGGCATCTGGGCTCACAACGACAATAAGCTATTTGGCTCTCTCGAAGATGGCGACATCGAAGAAGGACTCAACGCTGCGTCAAAGATTGGCGACGACTATTTGCAAAAGAAAGCGCAAGGCTACTCTGTCCCCGATTCGTTCACTCATGGCACCTCTGCTCAACGCAGCCGTTGGCTTCGCAAAGGTTTAGCTACTGGCAATTTCAACGACGGCGACACTTTCTCTGTACCTTATTCTTCACTTTAATATCACGAATATGGAACCTATAATTAAGCATTTCACCGATAACGACCTCTACACATTTACTTGTCAGTACTATGTACTTCAAACCTATCCACGCGCCGAGGTTGAATATCGCTTCTTCGACCGCAACAACACATGCTATCCTAAAGGATTTGCAGCACTTTTGCAGGAACAAATCGACCACATGCGTGATGTAACGATTACCGACGAGGAAATCGATTTCATGCTTCGAAAATGCTACTATCTACCCAAATGGTACTTCACTTTCCTTCGTGGCTATCGTTTCAACCCTAAGGAAATCTCTATCTCGCAAGACGAGGAAGGACACCTTGATGTAGTTGTAAAGGGTAAGTGGTATTCGGCTATCATGTGGGAAATGCCTATACTTTCTTCCGTTTCCGAACTCTCACATCGCCTCAACGGCGACTTCGAAAAATACGACCTTGAGCTCGAACGCAAGCGCACCACCGACAAGGGTAAACAGATATTAACCAATGGGTTAGTGCTCGGAGACATGGGAACGCGCCGACGCTTCTCCTTTTTACACCAAGAAATGGTCGTAAGCGAACTTGCAGCACTTCAAAAAGCAGGCAAAGACCCTGATACAGGACAAGCATGGACAGGCAAATTCATAGGTACAAGCAATGTTTACTTGGCGATGAAGTACAACCTTACTCCTATCGGCACAATGAGCCACCAATTGGTTATGTTCGAAGAGACTGTAAGCGGCGTTTTCGAATGTAACTACAATGTAATGAAGAAATTTAGCGATGTGTACGACGGCGACAATGGTGTTTACCTTTACGACGCATTCGGCGACACTGTATTCTTCAACAACCTTTCTAAGCGCATGGCAATGATGTACAAAGGTCTGCGCGTCGATAGTGGCAACGAAGAAGAACAAACCGAAAAGATTATCCAAAAATACATCTCGCTCGGCATCGACCCAGCCACTAAACAGGTAATCTTCAGTAACGGGCTCAACATCGACCGTGCTATCGAGATACACAAATTCGTCGCTGGACGCCTACAAGACAGCTATGGCGTGGGAACCAACCTCACTTGCGACATCACCAATTGCAAACCGATGAATATCGTTGTCAAGCTCACTCAATGTCGCATCACCGAATCGCGCGAATGGCACGACTGCGTTAAGCTATCTTGCGATAAGGGCAAAACACTCGGCAACCCTCAAAAGTGTGCCTACCTACTATCAGTAATCAACTAACAGACTACTCATTCTATACACAAATCCCCAAGATAAAGCGCAAGCCAAATCTTGGGGATTATAATTTCTAAGCAAAACCTTCATCTACGGCATTTAGCCACAACACACAACCCTACCAACAGTTCTACAATCAATAACAGAGAAAAAATATACCACATTTTACTCAGTTTTACCCTCCTTACCACATCTTCATCACGCAATTGTATTGAATAGGTCGAAAACAACGACTTCGCGCCAAACACCCTATAATACACCCCACTATTTTCCAGTTCCTCTGCTGTTCTTCTTTCATAACGATTTTCATCCTCAACTTTATTCACGCTTACTATATGATAAAATTCGTTATCAACTTGAGATTTTATATCCCGAATAATATCCCTGTTAGTATACCCTGGATATTCTCGTAAAAAACATTCTAAGTCACTATTTATATAATCATTCAATGATGGATTACTTTCTTTCTCATTGATATATGTAGGGAATAGTACAAATCTTTCTACAACACCCTCTATTATCGTATCTCTATATGAAATAGGCTTTCTTACAAACTCTAATGCCCAACCAATATTACTATCAGCTTTCCTATCGAAATTGACAGCATCTGCCATATAAGTCTTTGTACCATCTGGACATTCTTCATCTGTAATATCCACAAACTCCAAACGATATGGCATATTAAACATTCTCAGAAGTTTAGGTGCCTTCGAGAAACAAGAATCCAACTTCGCCACTGCATCATCCTTCAACTTATCAGCTTTATTATCCACATAGCAATCAACACCCCAATATGTCACCAATAGCAAAATAAAATTTGCCACAACCAAAACAATTATCTTACCTCTTTTACTCATAATACATTTACATTAAAAATAAATTGACTTTTTCATAATATTATTCATTTCATATTATTAATAGTTCCGTATTTTTGAAGAAATATCTTCTGGTATTATAATATAAGGATAAAATCTTTTAATTTCTGATATCACATTATTACTAAAGGTAATTTCTTCTACATTATCTAAGCACCAGTAAAAATAGGACCTATTAAAAACAAGCACATCTGCAAGACTACATTCTTTATACTTTCCGAAAGAGAATTTGTCTACAATACTATTGAAATGTTTATCCATTTTTATATTACTGGAATTATTGAATCAGGATGTTTCATTGTGTATTCTATTTTACCGGTTACTGGACTTATATAAGAGCATAAACACATATACTCCTTTGCTATTGCAACAATAGAATCTTTTCTATCATAAAACAAGAGTTCATTTTCTGCTATATGGTAATATATCTGTCCATTCTCTCCTTTTGAAAACGGTTCAGATATAAGTACATTTTTTACATAACTTTTGGCGCGCCAAAATGATAGTATTTTTTCATAATCCGATTTAGTCTTATTTTTTAATTCCAAGATACTTAAAAATGGCTTTACTTCTATTATCTGCTCATTTGGTATACTAACACGTTTTGCAATTGGGACATAGTGCAATGTCGTATTTTTTTGAGAAATATCTGTTATTTGAACCATATTTTTACATTCCATACAATCATGATTCACAAAAATCCAATCTGAAGAAATGGGAACATATCCCTGTACATACATTTCTATAGGGCAACCATATTCTTGAACATGAATGCCACTTTTCAATTCGCTATTATTTGTCAATTTATCTATCACCGTCTTCATAAATTGGAGATTAACTAAGTATATTCAAAATACACTTATAACAGCACCAATAAGCGCTATTGCTAATAATGCAAAGAATGTCGTTAAGATAGCAATTCCTATAAACCTACAAAAAGAGTCTGAATGGAAAATTTCCTTTCCACTCTTATCAACCATTATATAACGTTTTCTGTCACATTTTTCCATAACCTATATTTATCATTTGTTTAACATCTATACTACCACCCATAACGTAACATAGTCACACGACGTTCGTATGGGGTACTTACATATTCTAAAATGAAATCAAAAAATAGTTCAAATACTTGCTTCGGAGACACCTGAACCAATGGAAAACGAACATTATATTTACCCATCTTCTTTAATTTTTTAAAATTATCCATTTCTGTTGAGGATATACAAGAATGTACAGATTCCGCATCACTTTGTTCTATACAATAATTACCTATATTCACCAAAATATCTGTTTCCAATGTCCATGGATCCATACCATTTGCTAAAATCTGTTGTACAATAAGAGGAGAACCATATAATTCCTGACATCGCTTTTCAAAAAATTTATGTGCAATACCTTTCATAACCCAATCATTATCATCAATCAATAACAACAAACGCATTGCAGCACATTGTCTTTCGCTTAGCGAGTCACTAACTTTCATACATTTTGCAAAACAATACAAAGCATTCTCCATTATACTTGTATAATAATCAATATTACCTTTATAATATTTGGCAAAACCAGCAAACATAACACCTAACAAATATGGGTATTGTGTTCTCGGTAATGAACAAGAATAATTAGCATATGAGTTATATATTTCATGTGCTTTCTTCACAAATTCTTCATTTTCTAGTCCACCATTATTATAATCATCAATAGTAGATACTAATAGGGTTTCAAAGTCCATAATAATTATTTTTATTTTGTAATGATAATATTTCTATTACAAAAATACACCACGAAAAATAGTTTTCCTAACATCCCTTAAATAAAAATTAAAAGGCTAAACCTCAACGATTTAGCCTTTGCAAACATTCATATAAATCACATTTATACCACACTAACTCTTTGAACCCCTTTCGTTTCTTTCCTTTAGGAATATCTCCTTTCGAAATATGCAGTTCGAATGTAGGTATAGACATATTCATAAATTCAGCCGCCGATTGTTTGCTCATTGGTTCACGAGCTATAATATTAATAATATCAATAGCTTCTTGTTCGCCTATTTCGCATGTATTTGACTCAAGCTTATTAGCCACATTTCTCAGCTCGTTTATCAGCATTTTAATTATATACATGATTCCTTCGATTTAAACTTATTAATTACGATTATAAATAAAAACAATATACAAACGATATAATAACTAAGCAACAATTGGAAATCGGTCATTGGGAGTCTTAAATGAATATCTATTTGACCAATCGTCATAACAACAAAATTAGCAGTTACTATTTGTCTATACCAATTACCAAATTTAAACACAGAGCTACACGCATAAAGCAGTACAGTTGTCAGCAGTGAATTTCCTGTTAGATAATTAAAATTTACCGTAATTACATCAAAACAATACAATGTATCATTAACTAACATAACTACCATTTGAATAACTGGCATATATTTTATTAGTATCACTAAAAAACTCATTCTGATACTTTTTTATTACATCTAAACTTATTAATTACAATTATAAATAAAAACAACACACAAATTGTATAATAACTAACCAATAATTCAAAATCACTCATTGGTGTTTTTATATAAATATCTACAATACCTAATGTTAGGTTAATTAAATTAGCAGTTACTATTAGTCTATACCAGCTACAAAATTTAAATACATAACTACATACATAAAGCAGAATCGTTGTCATTATTGAATTACCAGCCAAATAACCCAAAAGATAATACATTTTCGTATATACATCAAAACAATACATTGTATTATTCAATAACATAGCCACCATCTGAATTATTGGCATATATTTTATTAGCAATATAAAAAATTTATTCATATAGACACATCTTTATTGCATTTTAACTTATTAATTACAATTATGACTAAAAACAACACCGCTACTATATAGTAGCTCAGCAAAAGTTGAACATTAGTTATTGGGATTCGGTGTAATACATCTATAGCTGCAATTGTTATATTAATAATATATGCCGTTACTATTAGTCTATGCCAACTTCCAAGTTTTAAAACATAACTACATGCATATAGTAGTATTGTCGTCATTAGTGAACCACCTACCAAATAATCTGGCAAATCTTTTGCTTCTGTAATTACATTGAAGCAATACAATGTATTACTCACCAACATAGCCACCATCTGAATAATTGGCATGTATTTAACCAATAGCAAAAATACCTTCTTCAGCATATATCTATTCCCTCTTATCTTGGGCAAACTATCATTGCAATGGCGAGGAGGACGGCGAAGATTAGCATATTTCGACCTGTGGCTCCGAGCAGTGGATTCAACGCACTACCTTCGCGATGTATGAGTTTGTACCATGTTGCGGTGTGCATCACAAGATAAAGCAATGGTATTCCTGCAGCCCACCAAGGTAGCAAGAACCATATTGGCGACAAGAAGAATGCTGCGAAATAGCCCGAAATAAGGTAGAATGACCCCGCAATCTTACGACCAAATATCACCACAGTGGTGCGCTTATTAGCCTCCTTGTCGTCGTCCATATCGCGATAGTTGTTCACCAACAGCACATTCACACCCATAAGCCCTATCGTAACCGACACGAGCATTGCAAATGGGCTCCAGCCTCCAGCTTGCACATAATAGGTAAAATTCACTGGCACAAGACCAAAGAACACAAGCACTGCTACATCACCAAGACCATTATACGACAATGGGAACGGACCAGCACTATAGGCGAGCGCAAACACGGCTATCGCAATACCTACTGGCACAAGCCACCAACCGCCAAACGGGATCAAGCAGCAACCCACCACGCAAGCCAACGCAAGTGTGCCATAAGTTACCTTTTTCAGTGTTTCGGGCTTTATATCCCCTTCGGTTACACCTCTACGATGACCAGCACGACCTTTCTTGTCAGTACCTCGTTTGAAATCATAGTATTCGTTGGCAAAATTGCTTGTTATCTGCGCCAACACGGCAAACGCCAAGCATATCAACGCAGGAACCAACGCAAAACGATGTTCCCACTTTGCCACACCTATGGCAGCTATCACGCCTGCTATCGATACAGGCAATGTGCGCAAGCGCGCTGCCTCTACCCATATTTTTATCTTACCCATTCTTCGCTTAAATCTTAAACAACATTCCACCTATGTTGTCGAACGGTGCTCCTGTTACTGCCGACAAGCAACTTGGTTCATCTGCCATATACAACGCACCAAGTAGCGCAAATATAATAGCTTCCTTATATTCGATGATTTTCTTATCAGGGATCACCACTTCAGCTCCACTTAGTTCGGCAATTCGTTCTATCAAGAACACATTCAATGCGCCACCACCAGTGATAAGCAATGTTGGGCGTTCTTTTTCAGCATTAGCCTTCACCACCACAGCCACTTGCATAGCTGCATGTTCATAGAATGTGCGTAGTCGATCTTCAAGACTCAAATCATAGCTTTCGATCAATGGATATACATATTTTTCCACCCATTCACGACCGAGCGACTTAGGACCTTCTTGCTTATAGAAATCCATGTCGTTGAGAGCATCGAGTAACTCTTGACACACAGTTCCCTTGCGAGCTATCAAGCCATCACGGTCAAATTCAAGACCTATCTGACGGCAATAATGATTTATCACATAGTTCACTGGGCTAATGTCAAATGCCACACGCTTATCGCCCTTTTGGAACGAGATATTAGAGAATCCACCTATATTCAAGCAGAAATCATACTCGCCAAAAAGGAAACGGTCGCCAATTGGCACAAGTGGCGCACCTTGACCCCCAAGCATAATATCCAAGCGACGGAAATCGCTCACCACAGGCACTCGCGTAACGGCTGCAATAGCTGCACCATCACCTATTTGATACATTATCTTCTTGTGTGGTTCATGGAAGATTGTGTGACCATGCGACGACACGATATCTGGCTTCACGCCAAATTCTTCCATAAATTCCTTCACTCTCTCACCAAGGAAAAATCCATATTCGCTGTGGAATGCCACATATTCGTATGCGCTCATATTTTGAGCACCTGTTCCCAACTTATACTTATAATCATCTGGGTAGCTATAGCCACGCGCACAGTCAAGTGTAAACGACCACTTACCATCAGTACGCTTAAATGTACATTGACACACATCAAGACCGTCAAGCGAAGTACCCGACATCAATCCTATCGACTTAATTTCAATATCTTTCATATATAATGTTGTTTTAATTTATTATCAATCTATCAAAAAGCATTTCTTTATAGCCTTACGAATATCTTTCGCTTCATGACTTTCGCCCTTCAAGATGTGAAGCACTGTGCGTATGTATTCATCTTTACCAACCAACCCGCACAACGCAGCCACATTGCTATTTACGAGCATAGTTTTCTCGTTGAACACCTTAAGCACGGAATTATAATCGCCATTGGCCACATATCGATGAAAATCACGACACAATTCCTCATAGTAAGCACGAGGATTGAGCTCATTAAGCAAGTCGCTAATATGATCCTCAAGCGAACCTATATCACGGAATCGGCGGTCGATGCACACAGCTGCCATGTTCTTCATTCGATGTCGCACATGCTCAAGTGCTTGCTTGCGTAGTTCGCTCTTGAATTGGTTCATAATCGCCATTTTCACTTTTTGGAACACATTTGCTTCATCTTTCTTGCGCCAACGAGCCACTGCCTTTATCACGCCCTCAAGCATCAATATATTTTCTATTTCGGCCACATCAGGAACAAAAATTTTCTTTTCGCGAAGGTATTGCACTTCCTTGTCGCTTCGGCGGTCTCGGTCCACAATACCATGACTATCGAGATGATGGAAGTTTTGCAAATCATTGAATGCACGAGTAGCCTCTATAACCTTATTGCAACTACCAAGAGGCTTCACTGTATATTCATTAAAGATGAGCGAGTACAACTTTGAGTCAATACTATGCGACGCATCACCTTCCACAAAGAGAATTGGCTTACGGCTACCCAACAGGTCGTAATACAACTGCTCCGATAGTGTTTCATCGGGCTCCACTATCTCATAATCCCAAGCACTGTTGATCAAGTCGTAGTTACGCACCCACACGCACACATTCTCAATGCGCGACGACACGAAATTTATATCGTGAGTATTATACACAAATGTACAGTCGGGACGAATTTCCTCAATCACATTCCACAACGCTTGCATTATCGAATGATGGATATATATCTCAGGGTCATCAACAAAGATTATCGCATTAGGTTGCGCATATTGCACTGCGCCAATATAATAAAGCACCGACTTTTCTCCGTCCGACAATTTCATTTCTGAGAACAAGTCATCGGTTTTGTCGTTACTGAACAGCAACTTTCCACCATCGCGCATCACCTTGTTATTAGGGAACACCTCGCGCCACATGCGTGCCACCTTGTCAAATTTTGTCTCAGGAATATCCTTTTCACCATCACCGAGGCGCAATTGTGTCTTGAACTTCAGCAAATCGAGGAATTCATCATGCAGCAGCAAGAATATCAGTCGCTGAAACTCTGTCGGAGCTTCCTTGCAATAGAATGGCGACGAATCCACAGCCTCGTCATATAGCATATCTATCGAGCCTGCCAATTCATTCTTTTCGGTCGATGGAAACAGAGCCTTCAACGCCGATATGCGGAAAGCCTTGTCCTTATATTTGTCTACAAGCCAATGCGCAAAGCGTGTTTTCCCCGACCCATTGGCACCAATGAGTGTTATCTGCCTCACATTTCCCAAATCGGGCAAAGCAGCTCCATTCATTCTTTTGGGCAACTGAATATTCATAGTAATATGTTTTATTCGGAATACTATAATATTCCCATTTTATTATTCTATTGTAAATTTAGACATTTTTATTCATACAACACACACATTACCTAAAAATATTACTCTCAACCGGAAATAATCGCTAAAAAACGGGCGACATGCTTCATTTGCACATCGCCCATTAACAATTTGAATTACAACGAGTAATATCCTTAATCCTTTATTTCAAATTTTATTGTCACTGTGTGCCACATTCCCACACAAGCACCATCTATCATACCAGGGTTAAATGCTGGCATCATGCTCACCAAGCGCACAGCTTCTTCATCAAGGTCGGCATCAACACTCTTTTCTACATGTGCTTCTACCACTTGACCGGCTTCGTTTATCATGCACTTCACAAACACTTCGCCTTGCACACCATTCTTCTTGGCTGCCGATGGATATTGCATATTGTCGTCAATAAACTTCTGCATTGCGCTTTCGCCACCCACAAACATAGGTTGCACTTGTACCTCTTCATACACCACTTCAGGAACTTTAGGCTTTTCTGCCTGTTTTTCGTTCTTTTCGCTCGCACAAGCCACTGCAATGGCCACAATCATTGCAAAGCACAACACTTTGCCCACCATAGTTCTCAATTTCTTCATATCTAATATCGTTTTATTTCATTTCGTTATGCAAAGCTAACGATTTTTCCTCAACAACAGCTAATAATCCACACAAAAAAAGAGCTATGGCACCGTTGTACCATAGCTCCTCAAGTATAATTTATCTCAATAAATTACTTCTTTGTTACAGTAGCCTTGTAAGGTAGATTTGAAAGGTCAAGAACCACTTCATAAGTACCATCTTCAGCCACACTTAGGTTAGCACCATTTGGTTCCAATGCAGCGAATGTACCACCAAGGTTGATATCCCAACCATCGTTAGCACGGAACTTAAATTCTTCGCCAGCCTTCAATGTCACTTCACCTACATACTTCAAGTCCTTAGGACCATTGATTTGTGCTGTCATTGGAAGTGATGAACCCCAACCGTTGAAACCACCAATCAAACCGATTGTTTCAATCTTAACAAGAGTATAAGTCAAGTTAGGAATATTTACTGATGCCCAATAAACACCTTCTGCAGTTTCCAAGTTACCAGCACCACCATTAGTTGAAAGTTCACCTTCAGTACCAGTTGTACCATAGTTAGTGTGATTCCAGTCAGCAGCATTTGAGAACTTGAAGCTACCGTTCAAATATGCGTAACCTGTGTAAGTTACATAGTCGCTTGTGAACAACATATTTGAATTATCGTGGCTCCAACCATTTGAGTTACCTGGAGTCCACAAGTTGTCGAATGCAGGGCTGATTGTATACACTGGATATTCTTCATCTTCAGCATTGTAGTACATATCTACTTCAAATTGGTACTTACCTGTACCTTCTTGATAGATAGCGAAGCCAGGGAAATCTTCATTGTTTTGTGCAAACAAGAAACCAGTTTCTTCATATTCCATACCTTCTTCAGCACCCATAGCTTCATCGAAGTTCTTAGCATTTAGAGCCGATTCACCGATTACCATCCAGTAGAAAGGAGCTTGTACATCGATTACTGCAGAGAACTTAGTATCGTCATACACATCCTTATCTGAGTGGCCAAGTTCTACTACATTAGCTTCTTCTGCCAATGCATCAGCATCTTCAGCCCAGATGATGTAATACTTGTTTTCCATGCGGAAACCTGGGTCATAAGGAGTCACAACCACCTTAGCAGCACCAAAGTATGTATCTGCGCTATTCACACGAACCTTTTCAGTACCATTAACCACATAAGCTGCATAGCGTACATTAACTGTGCGTGCTTCTGGGTTCTTACCTTGAACAGCTACATAAGCAGTTTGCAAGTCAGCCACCTTTGCTGTAGCTGCATTGCCCACATTGCTCACCTTCACTTCTACTGCATCTGAGAAGTCTTCGTTCTTTGCCATTTGCATACCGAATTCTACCACAGCACCTGCAGGTAGATTTGATACGCTCACAAAGTTTACAACTTCTACTGAGTTTTCGCCTTCTGCTTCACTAAGTGTGATAGCTTCAGCAAGAGCATTGTTAGCCACGAAATCTTCGGCTGTAAACAAAGCTTCTTGCTCGTTAGTTTGAGGCAAAGCCTCTACCCATTCTTCTTCACATGATGCGAAGCAAAGGGCAAGAGCCATAGTCAAAAATATATTTAACTTTTTCATACAGTTTTAATATTTAATATGTTACAACCTTTATTATTCTACTACTTGAACAGTTACCTTATAAGAATTCAAGTCTACGGTCATCTTCATCTTACCGCCTTCCCAGCCTGGGAAATTCAATGAACCCTTACCATCTACGATTGCTGAACTGAAGATACCATCGGTGAATGCTACATCAGTAGCTTCATCTGCTTCCTTAAGACCAATAGAGTAGATTACACCATTATCATCAAGTGCATCCCAACCTTGGAGCTTACGATAGAAACGGAATGTTGCTTGACCAGCAGCTACTTCGAATGTACCACTATAAATCTTGCTACCGATTGCATCTTCTGCTTCAAGAAGCTTCCAGTTTTCATAGTGAGCAGCATTACCTGCCGATGGTTCGTTCCAGCCTGATGGTTGACCTACAAGGTAGATATATCCAGGAAGCTTAACTGCGTAGTAAGCCTTAACTTGGCTCAATACTACCACATTTGAAATGATTGCACTTTGTTCAGGTGCACCCTTGATTTCAGCACGAAGGCGTACATACAATGGGCATGCTGCTTCATCAACATATGATTCTTCAGTTGTTACACCACGAAGTTTGCACATTGCCATTGCAAGTTCTTCGCCACTCATTTCAATCTTACCACAGTTAGTGTAAGGATTTTCGTTCACTTCAGCCCATTCTGCAAAGTCTTCAGTGAATGACACTTGTGCATAGTAGTTAGCTGCTGCTGCATAACCATAGTCTGGTTGTGAACAAGTCATATTCACTGTTGTTGTAGGAGTCAACTCGATATATTGAGTCGACATCACTGGGTTGTTAAGCACAAACTTTGTTGGAGTTTGTAGCACAGGATTTACATCTTGTGGTTCTTCGCATGCTGTTGCGAATAGAAGCGCAAGAAGACTGAAAAATATATAATTAAACTTTTTCATGTTCGTCCTTTTTAATCTGTTAATAAAATCGTATTAATAACCTGCGTTTTGAGTGAATTCAGGTTGAGCTGCAATCACATTTGATGGTACTGGGAACACATTCATGTGGTCACCGATTGCACCACCCTTCAAAATGTTGTTCTTCCATGACCACACATAGTTGTTACCTGTGAACTTACCGTGGCGAACAAGGTCTGAACGACGAGTATTTTCCCAGTACATTTCACGGCAGCGTTCGTCAAGGATATTGTTTGCTGTCATTTCAGCTGTTGTCCATGCGTCTACACCTGCACGAGCGCGTACATTGTTAACATACTTAAGTGCCTTAGTTGCATCACCTGCATTGTCAACGATATTACATTCAGCATACATCAAGTACACATCAGCAAGACGGAACATTGGGTAGTCAGCATCTGAGAATGATTCGCTACGAGGACCAATCTTTCCTTCTGGATCGAATGTACCACCATTTTGAGCGCTCCAACCACCATTTTCACCCTTAAGAAGGTTAGTGTACTTAACCACACCATAACCGCTCACGAATGAAGAGAAATTAGTGTTATCTCTTGAGAAACCATCAGCTTCCTTCTTCCACATTGACCAACGGATATCGCCTTCAGTGAACTTGTCAGAGAATTCCTTACGAGCGTGCATACAGCCCCATTGAGCTCCCATACCATAGTCAAGTTGGTTCATGTAAGCTTTATCATCAGCCATTGTCATGTTCTTAGTAGCTGCTGCAGTGAAGAATGTTGTTGCACCATAAGATTGAGCTTCGTCGCTATCTAGTGGAACACCCCAAAGAACTTCGTTCACACCTTTACCACCAGGCAAATAAGAATCGTTATCACCGCAGAATAGATACATATAGTGGTCAACTAGACCTGTACCTTGGAAACCTTCACCTTGGTGACGACCGATGATTTCTTCACAGTGTTGTTGACACTTAGAAGCACCATTCACAGCACCATCAGTATAAACCTTTGCATTCAAGTATAGACGAGCAAGAAGAGCTTGTACACCGTCCTTACCTACGCGACCATAAACTGGAGTAGCTGTGCTATAGTTAGCTACGATGTCTTCAAGTTCATTTACAAGCCAGTTGTATAGATCAACGCGTGACCATTGAACTGGAGTTACAGTTTTTTCATCCACGAAACCACCCTTACCGAACAAGTCGATAATCCAATAGTAGCTAAGTGCGCGTAGTGCGCGAGCTTCAAGACGATATTGTGCCAAGTCGGCAGCATCGCCTGCTGCACCATTATCCACAAGACGGATAAAGTCGTTACAGATTGCAATGTGTACATATAGACGAGAGTAAGTACCGAAGATATTCACATTATCCTTACCCCATGTACCTGTTACAAGGTCTACTACACCGTCGTCGGCATAGATCCACATCAATTCATCAGTTGTGTATTCGTTCATCATCGCAAGTGCGCGAATATATTGGCCTGTACCGTTATCAAGACCTGAGATGTCTGATGAACCTGGTCCGCTTTGACCCGATACGCCCAACACTGAATAACATTTTGCAAGAGCTTGACGCACTTCTTCTTCACCGAAAGTAGCCGATGTTGTGATATTTGGATCCTTTGGTTCTTGGTTCAAATCACCCACACATGAAGTTGCCATTCCCAATGAGAATGTCAATGCTACTGCCGAAAGTGTTTTATAAATATATGATTTCATTATTGTTTTCATTTTATGCTGGTTAAACATTAGAATGTAGCCACAAGACCAAGTGTGAATGTGAATGAACGAGGATATACATTGTTATCAACGCCACTTGCTACTTCTGGGTCAAGACCACTGTACTTAGTGATGATGAATGGGTTTTGTACTGCACCATATAGGCGTAGACGAGAGAAGTTCTTGCAAAGTTCGCTCCATGTATAACCTAATGTGATATTGTCGCAACGCAAGAAGCTACCATTTTCTAGCCAGTAGTCGCTCAAGTATTGTTCGCTTTGGAAATATACATCGCTATTTACCAAGTTGCTCAAGTTTGAGTTCTTGAATACGCCAGCAACATTTGTATTTGTTGACATCACATTGTTGTAAACATAGTTACCAAGGTTAGCACGCATATTTACACCGAAATCCCAGTTTTTCCAGTTCAATGTAGTACCGAATGTCATTGTAACCTTAGGATCCTTGCTGTAACGCAAGCGTAGGTCATCACCATTGATTGTACCATCACCGTTTTGGTCTACATATTCGCCTTCGATTGGCATACCATTTGCATCATATACTTGTTCGTATAGCAAGAATGAGTTTGCTGGATAACCTACCATGTGAGCTTGTACTGTATTACCTGTACCACCGCTGATGCCACCAACCTTAACCATTGTACCGTCGTTGTTCAACTTAGTAATCTTGTTTTGGTTGTAAGCAACATTGTAGTTGATTGTCCATGTAAGATCCTTCTTCACGATTGGACGAGCTGTGATATTGAATTCAACACCTTGGTTTTCAAGTGAACCGAAGTTTTGAACCAAGCGGTTTGTTGTAGCTGTACCTGCAGGAACATCTACTTCGCTCAACAAGTCCTTAGATTGACGATAGTAGTAGTCAACAGCTGCTGTAATGCGGTTGTTCAAGAAACCGAAGTCGAAACCAGCATTCCATGTAGTTGTTTCTTCCCACTTCAAGTTACGGTTGTAACCTTGTGGATAAAGAGTTGTAGTGAATTGACCGTCCTTGATGCTTGGATAGTTAGATTGTTGTTGAGAAGCAAGATATTTTGCCATATAGTCAAAGTATCCACCCACATCTTGTTGACCTGTTACACCCCAACCAAGACGAAGCTTCCATTCGTTCATCACTTCCTTCAAGCTCTTTGCCCATGATTCATCAATGATCTTCCAACCAAGTGCTACCGATGGGAATGCACCCCAACGATTTTCCTTGCTGAAACGAGATGTTGCATCACCACGCATTGTGAATGTCAATAGGTAACGATCTTTCAATGTGTAGTTCAAACGACCGAAGAATGATACCAATTGTAGGTTACCATTATCCCAGTAGTAAGGCTTAGAGTAAGTTGTACCTACGCGTTCTACTGTTGCAGGATTTTCTACCAAGTAGTTGAAACCATTTTGGTCTTGAGTGATTACATTGAAACCTGGAGTCAAGAACTCAGTACCGTTGTTGTGACCACGAGCAGTGAATCTTTGCCATGAGTAACCAGCTGTTACATCGAAGTAAGAAGCGATTGATTCTACTTCTTTCTTATAGTTAGCATAGAAATCAAGTAGTGTGTTCAACTTGCGTTGGAATTGATAGTAGTTTGTTGACGCACCATCATTGTTAGCGTTCTTGAACGCAAGTGGTGAGTTGAATGCTACGATATTATTTTCTTCCGAACGGCTCCAGTCATAACCAAGGTTCAAGTTCAAGTGCAATTCAGGCAAGAAATGTAGTGCATAGTCAAGTTGCAAGTTACCGTTACTACGCAACACTTCTGAGTGATTGTCACGGTCCATAAGCATACTTACAGCATTCATTGTTGAGTTGCTGTTTAGTACACCTGCTGCTGTCCACACATTGTAGCCATTATATAGCTCGTTAGCTGTCATAATTGGCATACCTGTTGTTTCTGAGTATGTAAGAGTCTTCCAGTCCTTATATACTGTACGAGTTGGGTCGCTTGAAAGTGCTGCACCGATTGCGCCACCGTCAGCAAATTGGTTCTTGATGTAGTAACCCTTTGCGTTTGCGTTCACCTTCAACTTTCCATCGAAGAATTCAGGAGTAAGGTTCAAACCTACTGTCAAACGGTCCATCTTAGAAGTCTTGATGATACCATTGTTGTTAGTGTAAGACACTGCTACACGATAAGGAAGAGCACCTGTTGTACCACCTACGCTCAAGTTGTAGTCGCTTGACACTGTTGTGCGAAGAATTTCGTCTTGCCAATCTGTATTTGCGCTACCCATAGCCTTTACAGCGTCGCTGTCAGCACCATGATATTTTGTTACAAGTGAACGATATTCTTGTGCATCAAGCATATCCCACATCTTGCGAGCTGTATTTACATACATATTAGCCGAGAAGTTTACTTGAGGCTTACCGCTCTTACCCTTCTTAGTTGTGATGATGATGACACCGTTAGAAGCACGGCTACCATAGATAGCTGTTGCTGATGCATCCTTCAAGATTACCATGTTTTCAATGTTATCTGGTGAAATCATTGACAATGGGTTGCTCATACCTTGTACGCCACCATTATCCAATGGAACTCCGTCGATAACGATAAGTGGGTCGTTGCTTGCGTTTAGTGACGCACCACCACGAATACGGATTTGACCGCCACCTTCTGGACCTGCACTGGTAGTTACTACAACACCAGGAGTTTGTCCCACAAGAAGATCTTGTACCGATGTAGCAAGACCTGCTTGAATTTCGCTTGGCTTGATTGTTGACACCGAACCAGTAGCGTCATTTTTCTTTACTGTACCATAACCGATTGCTACAACTTCTTCAAGTACTGCGCTATTTGGTTTTAGCGTAATCTTGATTTCTGTTCTGCCATCTACCGATACTTCTTGAGCCAAATAACCAACATAAGACACAACAAGTGTGCTCTTTGCATCGGTTTCAACTCTAAAGTTACCATCGAAATCGGTTGCTACACCCACTGCTGAGCCTTTTACCATTACGCTCGCGCCGATAAGTGTCTCACCTGTTTCATCAAATACCGTACCTTGAACGGTAATTTTCTGAGCTAAAGCAGGAAATGACATGCATAGTGACAACAACATCACCATCAATGTCTTCCGATTCATCATTTGAAGAAATGAGTGCTTCATACAAAAATCGTTTTTTAAAGTTTTACATTTAGTTATTTTAAGTTATTTCTCTCTCTCAATAGTTTTATTCCAGTTTCTTCGAGCCTGCGCTATACAATTGTCTATGCTGATTATTGAATGGTGTTAAATTTGCTCGGTTTTTTATAATCCTTCCTAAAATCTATAAACAAACTTTTGCTTTTATGGTTTATACCCTTTATTTCTTTTATCCTTTTGGACTCGTTCATTTAAAAATCATAGGCACACAAAAAACGCAAGAAAAGACACAATCTTCCCTTACGACAGCAAGTTTTCATCACTAAATATCACTCTCAATCATAGGTCTATTATATATTGCAATGCAAATTTATATATATTTTTCAATTTTTAGATAAGAATTACTGATTTTTCCACTCTCAACATCATTTTTTCTTTTTATTTCAATCATTGTGAAAAATATCTTCGCTCTTCTAACTCCTAACTCCCAACTATTTTGTACTTTTGCATAATATTTGAATAAGCACCTTTTTACGAAAATGGGAAAATATAATTTCGATAAGATTATTGATCGCCGTGGCACTGGTTCTATGATGACCGACTGCCTCACTAAGGTTTTTGGTCGAAACGACCTTTCTCCTCTATGGATTGCCGATATGGACTTCGAAGTGTGTCCTGCTATCAGCCAAGCTATCGAAAAGCGCGCTGAGCACCACATCTATGGCTACTCTCAAGCACCCGACAGCTATTGGGAATCTATCATTGGTTGGATTAAGCGTCGTCACAATTGGGATGTAACTCGCGAGGAAATCACCTATGTGAATGGTGTTGTGCGTGGTTATGCCTATGCGCTCAATTTCTTCACAAAGCCTGGCGACACTATCGTCATTCAACAACCTGTGTACCACCCTTTCCGCAATGTTGCTGTGGGTAATCACCGACGCGTTGTGAGCAACGACCTTATCAAGAATGGCGACTGCTACTCAATGGATCTTCCAGGGCTCGAACATATTTTTGCTACCGAAAATCCTAAACTAATGGTGGTGTGCAACCCTCACAACCCTATCGGTATCTGTTGGGACAAGGAATCTCTCATCGAGGTGGCTCGTCTTGCTAAGAAATATAATGTAATCATCGTGAGCGACGAAATTCACTGCGACTTGGGCATTTTCGGACACAAGCACACTCCATTTGCTTCAGTGAGCGAAGATGCTGCTGCTGTGAGCATCTCTTTCGGCGCACCTTCTAAGACTTTCAACATTCCTGGCGTGTCAAGCTCTTGGTGTGTTATCAAGAATCCTGAGCTTCGCAAGGATTTCTTCCACTGGCTACAAGTCAATGAGTTCAGCGTGCCTACTTGGTTTGCTACTGCTGCCACCGAAGCTGCCTACAACAATGGCGAAGAATGGCTCGACGAACTTATTCCTTACATCGAAAACAATATTCTTGCTGTCGAAGAATACTGCAAGCAAAACCTACCACTTATTCACCCTGTGCGCCCTCAAGCTTCGTTCCTTGTATGGCTCGACTGCTCTAAGCTTGGTCTCACTCACGACGAACTAATCGACCTATTCGTCAACAAGGCTCACCTTGCGCTCAACGACGGCGAAATGTTTGGTAAAGGTGGCGAAGGCTGCATGCGTCTCAACATGGCAAACCCTCGTCAAGTACTCATCGACGCACTCGAACAACTTAAAAAAGCTATCGAGAACATTCAATAATGAATATCAAAGACATTCAAATAAAAGACTTTAACTATCCGCTTCCCGATGAGCGTATAGCTAAGCACCCGCTCACTCAACGCGAACAATGCAAACTTCTTGTATATCAAAATGGTGATATACAAGATTTGCGTTTCTATGATGTGCCTCGTCTTCTTCCTCAACAGTCGATGCTCGTCTACAACAACACTCGCGTTATCAATGCCCGTTTGCGCTTCCAGAAGCCAAATGCTGGTGCTATCATCGAGATTTTCTGCCTCGAACCTATCGCTCCTCGCGATTATGCTCAAGTGTTTCAAACCACAAGCCAATGCAGCTGGCTATGCTTCGTGGGCAACTCTAAACGATGGAAAGCAGGCAGCCTCACTCAAGTAGTCAATGTGAATGGTTGCGAAGTCGAACTCGCTGCAACTCGTGGCGAACAGAAAGGCAATGCTTTTGAAATTATTTTCTCTTGGAACAACGACAATATCACTTTCGCGTCTCTTCTCGAAGCTATTGGCGAAATTCCAATTCCTCCATACCTCAATCGCAACACCGAGGAATCCGACTCAGCCGACTACCAAACTGTCTACTCGCACATCGAGGGTAGCGTAGCAGCTCCAACGGCTGGATTACACTTCACCGATGAGGTGCTTGCCGAGTGTGACCGACAAGGCATTTCTCGACGCGAACTCACTCTGCATGTGGGCGCTGGCACTTTCCAACCAGTCAAATCGGAGTCAATCGGCGAGCACGACATGCACACCGAGTTCATTTCTGTCGAAAAAAGTCTACTTGTTGACCTTATAAAGGCTAATGGAAATGTAATTGCTGTTGGCACTACTTCGGTGCGCACACTCGAAAGCCTCTACTACATTGGTATCACTCTTTTGAATAATCCCGATGCCAACGAAGAGGAATTGCGCGTAAAGCAATGGGCTCCATACCAACAAGATTACGCCATCTCTACTGCCGACGCGCTACAAGCCATCATCGACCACCTCGATCGCAATGGTATCGACCGCTACATCGGTAGCACACAGATCATGATTGCTCCGTCGTTCAAGTTCCGTGTAATTCGTGGTATGATCACCAATTTCCATCAACCACAATCCACATTGTTGCTTCTTGTTTCGGCATTTGTCGACGGCAACTGGAAAGCTATCTACGACTACGCGTTGAGCCACGATTATCGCTTCTTGAGCTACGGCGATAGCTCTCTCCTTTTGCGATAATACAATAAATAGCGGCACTCTTTCGTTTTTATAGGAAACTATGAAACAGATAAGCTACATATTATATATGCTGATAGGCGCAATGTGTCTATCATTGTCGAGTTGTGGCAGCGCCAAATTGAGTGTTGCCAACGAGCAAATGGAGCGTGGCGAATACAACGACGCAGCCAACACCTATCGCAAGGTCTACAACACTCTCGTGAAACGCGAAGAACGCCCCCTCAGAGGTGAAATAGCTTTCAAAATGGGCGAATGCTACCGCAAACTCAACATGAGCGCGCGTGCTTCGGCTGCCTACCAAAATGCTGCTCGCTACCAATACCCCGACAGCACACTATTCCTCTACTTGGCGCAATCGCTCCACGAAGAGGGTAAATATGCGGCTGCGCTGAAGAACTACGACACTTATCTTGCATTCAACCCTTCATCGAGCGAGGCGCGCGACGGCAAACGAGGCTGCAACCTTGCTTTGAAGTGGAAAAACAATCCTAAACGCTACATCATTAAGAACGCCAAGCTGTTCAATTCGCGCCGTGCCGATTTCTCGCCTATGTTCTTGCCTGGTAGCAACTACGAACAACTCTATTTCACTTCTTCGAGCGAAAAGGCTACTGGCACTCACAAAAGTGAAATCACAGGTACCAAGAAAAGCGACATCTTTGTTGCCAAAAAGAACGAAAAAGGTGCTTGGCAACGCCCCGAACTTGCCGAAGGCGAACTAAATAGCGAATTCGACGAAGGTATCACTGCGTTTTCGCCCGACGGCTCTACAATGTACCTCGCTAAAGCGCGACGCGATGCCAACGCCAACACTTCGGTCGAAATTTACACCTCTCAACGCTCCGAAGCTCAATGGAGCGCACCTCAAAAACTCGAAATCACGGGCGACACCATCTCGGCCTATGGCGACCCTGCTATCAGCGCCGACGGTAATTGGCTATATTTCGTGAGCGATATGCCTGGTGGTCAAGGTGGTAAGGATATCTGGCGCATCAACCTCAAGGAACGCGTTGGCTCTCTCGAAAACCTTGGTAATGTCATCAACACTCCTGGCGACGAGCGATTCCCTTATTGGCGCAACGATAGCACTCTATATTTCTCAAGCGACGGACACGCTGGCGTGGGTGGTCTCGACCTATTCTGCGCTAAAGTTACTCCTTCGGGCGCTTGGAACATCGAAAATATGGGCATACCGATGAACTCGGCTGCCGACGACTTCGGTATCACCTTTGGCGAAGGCGAATCGGGCTATTTTAGCTCTAATCGCAACGATGCTCGTGGCTACGACCACATATATAGCTTCCTTCTCCCTGACTTGCAAATATGGATTTCGGGCTCGGTACTCGATAAGGACGAAGAACCTGTCCCTAACGCCATCATTCGCATCGTGGGCAACGACGGATCTAACCAAAAAGCGATGGGCAAACCCGATGGCACTTTCCGTTTCAAGTTGCAACGAGGCGTAAAATATGCTATGCTTGCCAGCGCGAAGAACTACCTCAACGGCAAACAAGAGTTCGAAAGCGACACCATCGAGGAAGATGCCGAATATTACATCGATTTCATTCTTGCCTCGGTCGAAAAACCTCAAGTGGTCGAAAACATCTTCTACGACTTCGACAAGGCTGTGTTGCGCGACGAATCGAAAGCATCGCTCGACGAAATGGCTCAACTACTCAAGGACAACCCTCAAGTAACTATCGAAATGTCGTCGCACACCGACCGACATGGCTCCGATAAATACAACAATCGTCTCAGCGACCAACGCGCCAAGTCGGTTGTCGACTATCTCATTTCGCAAGGCATTGCCGAAAGTCGTTTACGCCACAAGGGATATGGCGAATCGCGTCCAAAGACCGTCACCAAGCGTATTGCACGACTATATCCTCAATTCAAAGAGGGCGATGTGCTTAACGAAGAATTTATCGAAGGCTTAAGCGAAGAGGACCAAGATGCTGCCGACCAAATCAATCGCCGCACCGAGTTCCAAGTCCTCAGCTTCGAAATGCAATAAATCCACAAGCAATCATTTTCACACAAATGCCTACAAAGGCATTATATTGGCATTTTGCATCCTATTTTGCAATGTTATCATTATATTTGCGAATATTTAATCACTAAAAAGATATCGTCATGAAAAAATGGGTTGTATTTTTATTAGGATTGGTCACAGGTAGTGTTTTGACTGTCCTTTCTTTGTTTGTAATAAGCAAAACTATTACACCGACAGAAACTGTTACTGAAGAAAATGCAGATCATGTTCCTGGTTTAAATTTATTCGATGAACCTGGAGATGAATTTTCTGCGCCATCGTTTAAAGTAATGCAAGTATTAGCAAACAATGTCGCTTTGGCATATTCAGGAGAAAACAACTACGGTAGTATATCATATTATGGCACACTTGTTATGCTCGTAGGCGATGAAAATTCTCATTTCTATGATGACCAAATTGTAAAAGTAAAATCAAGTCAAGTTGCACGACATATTGGTACATATCAATATGAAACCAAAATGGAAATGCAAAAAACAGTTCCTGTTATAAAGATATTTAATAAGCAATAAATGAATAAAAGCATCGGGTGACCGATGCTTTTATTCATTTATTTACCCTCACCTCGTGGGTGAATTCTTTTATTTCCTCATTAAGTATGTAGTACAAGCCTTGGTTCAGCGAGGCATCGTCCATCCCGAAATTCATATCATCGTCAGCGCCTCTCACATCTATCGTGTGATTCATCGACACAAATCCCAGCGTTTCATACCACTTTCGCAAGCCCTCCTCCTGCGCTATCAGCACAGCATAGCCCACGGCATCGGCACGCATCGCAGTCAGTGCTTCGGTTATCATTTGTCGAGCCAACCCCGTTCCTCGCCACTCTGGCAAGGTGGTTACGCCATACACATAGCAAGCTTTCGCGCCACACACCTCATCGTCAAACACGAAACAATGCATCTGCGCCACAATTTCGCCTTCGGCGTTGCGCATCACTCGGCGAGTCGTTTCATCATCATAATTGGCAAAGAAATAGTCCACAAACTCATCATCATCGCCAAATCCGACCTTCCACCCGTGCTTCAGTGCTTGTATATCATCGGTTGTTGTTGGCATCAAGGCAATTCCACTATCCAAGGATCCTTCTTAGGTACAAGAATCTTAAAGTTATCCTTATTGCGCAAGAACTCTGCTGCAGCTTCTTCGGTATCAAAGCCCTTGTACACCACATAATACAACTTTTGTGGGTCCATCACCACATACGACTGGTCATTATTACCTTCGGCCTCATTGATGCGATTGCGGAACGAGCGAGCATTGAACACCTGCTTGAAATCGCCCACCACCACATTATAACGATGCAAATTGGCATTCTCGCCATCAACCATCGTTACTCGTTCGGTTACCATACGCACCGAGTCGCCTGCCACCACACGAGTTTCTGCAAGACGCTTTTCGCGTTCGATAAATCCACGCAAGTCGCGATTCATGCTTGCATTTCCACCCATTTTGCGTTCGGCAGCAATCTCATAAGCCGCGCGATAATTTTCCTCGGTAGTTTTGCACGATGTAGCCACCATCAATACAGCCACCATCGCCATCATCAACCATTTTATTCTCATAGCAGTCATTTCGACATTAGTCCTTAATCTTCAATTCACACAAATAGTCATAGTGCTCGCCTTCCTTCACCAGCGTTGCAGTGAAGCCACAAGCCTCGGCACAGCATGCAAGTGTATCAAAATCGACATACAAACAATCGAACTTGCCACCTCTCACACCCTTATAACGCATTTCATAGTCCACCAAACCATAATATTCGCCATTTAGGTCTATGTCCACGCTGCCGTCCTCGTTTTCATACAGATACTTCAAGTCGCTCGAATCCATCAGTATCACGCCACCAGGATTGAGCATCTCGCGCATTCTATCAAAAAACATTGGCATATTTTCCAGGCGTCCCACTATTCCCGAGCCATTCATCAACATCAAGATAGTGTCATATTTCTCGGTGAATCGTGCGTCAAACATATTCACAAGTCGTGCATCTTTCACCCCACGAAGTTGCATTGCCTCAACCGACAATGGCGATATCTCCACAGCACACACATCCTTGCCCATGTCTTGCAACGCAAGTGCATGGCAACCACTACCTGCTCCCACATCAAGGATTTTTCCTTTAGCCATGCGCAATGCTTCTTGCTCGATAGCTGGCATCTCGTCAAACGAGCGGAACAATGTCTCGATAGGCATTTCATCCTCTTCAAACATTGATGACAACACTCGCAAACGCGCAGCCTTGCCTGTGCGTGCATAATCCAATATCGCGGCACCCATTGGGTCCTTCTTGGGGTCTATCAATTGGTCGCTAAAAGCCATAATTCTTCTCTTTTATCATTTATCCAACCACAAAGATACACATTTTTGTCAGCATCGCCCTTATCGAGCACCCGATAAGTAGTCCATAAGCGACCCCACATCATGTTTTTTACCCAGCGAGAACGCGTCCCAACCTTGCGACACAAACAATCTGCCCACCTCTATAGCACCGCTACTTGCCAATTCAGGTGTAAATGGTACGATATTTCCAAAGAATACGATATGGTCGCCAGTCTTCATGTGCAAAATACTCACTTCGCCATAATTTCCTTTCTTGTGTAGCTTCACATTCACATTGCCCGACAAGAAATTGTCCACCACCTTGAACGAGCTTTTCACCTCGCCGTTCTTCTTCTCTTCGAGCTTCACATCGCCCACTATTTCGCTCATCACGGTGATACCACCAAGGTTGTTATTCCCCGAATATGAAGTTGCCGATCCTGTTTGAATAAGAATCTTACCATTCTCCACTATCACAAAGTTCAAGTGGCGTGAATCGTCATACACCTTACGACCCATAGTTTTGTCGACAAACAATATATACACCCCATTCTTTATAGCTTCCACAGCTTCCACATGAGCTATCGAATCCTCCTGTTGTTTTTTCTTTTTCTCAAGAGCCTTTTGTTCCTTCTTCGATAGTTCTCGAGTGGCTGTATCATTATTTTCCTGTGCTGTCAAGCCTAACCCAACAGCCATAATCATTATTATCGATAAAATTGTTTTCTTCATAATTGTACAGTTTTATTCGTTAGTTTTTCGCAAAGATAACACACTTCTACCCCTTTCACCAAGAAAAACAGTACGCAAAAAGTACGCAAATCACATATTTTGCACTATTCTTCGTCAAAATCTTCGCCAAAACACCCTCTCATCACCAGCAGCACCATAATCATAATGTTTACAACCACAGTTATCGCACAGCACACTGCTGCTATCACATTTCCCTGTTGAGTCATCAGCTCTATCAACGATCCTATTATCGAGCTGGTAAAAAACACCACTAAATATAGCGACACTTTTCTATCAAGTCGCCCCCACAATAGTGTTGGTAGAAGCATTATCACTCCCAACACCACATTGCTCGACGACATGATTGCCACACTATTGGCGCTCATATAGTCAAACTCATAATTGAACAATAGCACCAATTCCGACATTAGCATCACTACTGCCACTATCACAAAAAGGGATCTGCTAATATATTTCTTTTTCATCGGTTAAGCTTTTTAATTACAAAACAAGGGGACTCCTTTATATATTATTATAATTACAATTCCGAAGTCCCCTCCTAAACATATTAATTACCAATATTACTTGTTTCTATTGCACAAATAGTCTATACTCTCTCCTTTTTACAAGAAAAGATATGTACTTTTGTTCTTGCGTCAAAAAAAATATCCGTCTGTCCAGAAAACCGAAAACGCCCGAAGGGTGTTTCACAATCTTAATCCTATGATGAGCAACGCGAATCTTAGGGATAGCAATGACATCTCACCCACACAACCTCGATTGAGGTTGCACTATCACAACTTGCACCAATAAGCCATGATATATTATTATACCCGGGACTTTTTAAGTCTCCGAGGAAAATAATGTCGTAGACATTTGACTCAGTGCCTTCGATTACAAACGCATCCCACCCATTGAAATCAATATATTATTAAATTAAGACTTCCTCTTTGTTTGTATACTCCATGATTATTACTTGGTCTGCTATCGGCATATTTAAGAATATTCGAAGGAATTACTTTACTTCTGCGATATATAGGGAAGACAGTTTTGTTTTTCTGATATATTGATTTTGAGGTATCCCTTTCTTTAGTCAAGAAATCTTGAGCACCAAGCATCTCTAAAGAAACATATTCTTTAATAGCCATATGTTCATCATAAACGGCTGCTCCTATAAGTCTACCCCATATATTAGAATAAATTGAGATATATTCAGTATTTTCTTTATCTTGAAGCCTAAAATCCGAAATAACCATTTTACTATAAGAAAGATAATTATTTGAAACTCTCAGATTTGTCAAGAACTCCCCATTAGTTGTATTAACTCTCATAGGAACAATAAGACATGTTATCCTATCAGCTTCTTGTTCAAAATACAAACTATCCCACTGTGGATTCGCATATATTGTATCTTGAAGGTCTTGTTTTAATAAAACATTTACCTCCTTCGGCAATGGAATTTTACCTTCACACTTTTGCACAAAATCTTTCGTATAAGTAATCATTCGTTTTAGCGGTGCATGACATAACGAATCTTCCAAATTTGACTCTTGAACCGGAATTGTATCTTGCGCTGTTATGCTTAATACGCACATAAGAGCTATAACAATTGCTGAAATATTTCTTTTAGCATTCATAATTTAAATATTTAATCGTTAATACTTATTTGTTGCAAAAATAGCATCGTTTTTAACCCTTTCCCCAAAAAAATAGTACGCAAAAAGTACGCATTTGCACTTTATTGACCATTTTTTCTCTCTTAAACAATGTTTTTCTTGCAAATTATAATTTTTCCTTATTATTGCGCAAATATTCTCATTCGACTTTGATTAATACATTTATTTCTGCAATTTAAAATCGCCTTCGTAACCCCGATGAAAACCTCTACTATAATCTTTTCGCCAATCTCCGTTTATAATATTGTGAAACCGTTTACTTTTATTATTACTTTTTGCAAAAATAGGAGCATTCCCCCAATCCATTAGTTTATTCTTGACAATTTCAACACAAGTTCCATTTCTAAAAATGTCTATTTCAATAAAATTACCCTCATTGTTTGAGTAAACAATATATCCATTAAATTCATCTTTAACTTCGTCATACTCGCCTATTAATGTTTCAACTTGATTGAAGTATCTATTTTTTTGTGGATTTGGATTTTCTACGCGTAGTTGACATTGCAACAAATTGAGACTATCATTTCGTAAAGGTACTATTAGAACCACTGAATCCGAAGGCAAGAAATAGCTTTCTTCCCAACACGGAGTAACATAATAGTGTTTTTTTGAAATAGTATCTCCAAATATCATATTAACCTCAAGTGGAAGCTCCATACTAGAGTCATCAGAACATATATTCTTTTTCGTATATTTAATAGCCTTTTTCTGTTCTTTTGATAATAAATGTGTTGAGTCCACTGGAATTATTTCTTGTGCTGTTATGCTTAATACGCACATAACAGCTATTACAATTGATAAAATATTTCTTTTCGCTCTCATAATTTAAAAAATTCAATCGTTATTACTTCTTTATTGCAAAAATAGCATCGTTTTTACCCCTTTCCCAAGAAAAATAGTACGCAAAAAGTACGCATTTGCATTTTATTGACCATTTTTTCTCTCTTAAACAATGTTTTTCTTGTAACTTATAATTTCCCCTTATTATTGTGCAAGTGTTCTCTTTCGACTTTGATTAATGCCATTTGTGTAATCTAATATTTCCTTGCTCATCCCTATGATACCCCGTCCTATTAGCATTACGCCAATCATGATTGTTTAGGATACTATACTCAGAATGGTTTTGTATATAGCTTGATTTATACCCATTTCTTTCGGGAATACATGTAACCAGAGAGTTCTTTGACCCAAATTCTTTAATTATATTATTCGAATCATCATATACTAATACTCTATAAAGTGCACCATTTACTGTAGATTCAAAATGCACATATTCAGTTGTTTCATTCTTTTCACATTTAAAATATGTAGATACCATTGTAGGATATATGGTATCTGCTTTTATCACAATTAAATCAGAAAATATATCCTCATTGTTATAATTAGCTTTTAATGGAAGTATTAACACATCATCTTCTCTATCTTTTACAAAATAAGCTTTATCCCATATGGGTTGAGCAACTATATTCGTCTTAATAGAGCTATCGCCAAATAGCACATTTATTTCGCTTGGCAACACAATCTTATTATTACTGTTTAGATAGGTCTCTTTTGAGTGATCAAATAAGTATTGCTGATTTCTATTTAATTTATTTGTATCATTAGCGTAAATCACTTTTTGACTATTAACACATGAAATAGTTAACATTAACACAACTAATGTCAGTAAAATATTTATATATTTCATAATCATTTCAATTATACAACAAATATACTACATTATTAAATTATACGAACAACAATTTTTTCACAATTTTCAAATAGATCTTCGTCTAAAAGATATGCTTCTCCATCGTAAGGGTTTATATAAACCAAATCGCCATCAGATTCTCGACCCACAACAAGCACATAGTGAGGATATGTCAAATCACTACCTGGAAATGTTGAAACCACCACATTTCTATCAGCAAGCGCAAATTGGAATGTATCGAAAGTTGTAGTAATAAAAAATGCATCTATAAACTCTTGAGCATCCACCAATCTCACTCCATCACCATTAGAAGAACCATTAAATTCTGAATCATAATATGCATCAAATTGGAGAACATCTCTCATACCACCCAATAATTCATTGTCAATATATGTCATTATGGCAGTTAATGAAGCCATACCATCTTGAGTCTTCATCATCAATGGCATATCACTAATCGCAAATGTAGCATCACTATTCGGATTGTTAGAGAAAAGCACAGGCTCTTGTTCATTTGTACTTGGCGTGTTCGGGTAACTTGGTCTAGATGGATTGCTTGGTGTAGATGAACCTCCATCATCTACTTTATCACAAGTGCATAGTTCTTTTTTGTGACTACAATATGGACAAAATGTTTCAGTATCAAAGTCCGGATTAGGGCATTTACAAGAGGATTTCCCACAAGTAGGGCATTTACCTTCACAAATACAATCAATTAACAATTTTCCACAATCATCACATAATTCGCTCTCTATATAACCACAAATCATACACATTCCTCCAATGACAGTTCCTAATTTACATTTTGGGCATTCACTGCCAAATCCCCAACCACATTCTCGGCATGTCCCACTTGAGAATGATTTTCCACAAGGACAATTTATTATAATACCTGATCTACTCAAAGGCTCTTGTGAAGATTGTGTATAGAGATTAATGTTTATAGGGCGAGTGTGTTCTGCGTCTTGACTATGAGAACAAGTGCCGTGGTCGTGATCACATTCGCTATGTTCAGGTTTTGTGATAATTCCTGCTACACGACCATTTTCATATCTCACACCTCGAAACACACTACCATCAAGATTTGAAGTCAATGTTATACCCGTGAAATCTACATATTTAGGGTAATAACCTATTGTATCAAGCTTTGCTTGGTTAGCAGTAGCATATTCATTGTCGGGCATATAAGTAAGCACTTGAGCATATAATTTATCGGCCTTTTTACGAATCACAAGGCGTGAAAATGTTTCGTTTTCTTGTGTTGTGGTAACACCATCTGTTGTAGATGTAACACGAGAGAATACTCTTTCGGCTGTTTGTAATTCTACCATAATCACATGCATGCCATCTATATTGTAGTATTTCACATAATCCCATAGAGGAGTGCCACTTGTGATTAAGGACATTGCGCTACGCGATTGCGCTTCACCTCCACCATTTACTGGTAGAGGTACTGTACCATCTTGGCTTTCAACCATACTTTTTGCTATCTGCAAAAGTTCTAATTTCTCTTTTTGATTCTCGTTGTGTTCGCCAAAAGCAGGCTCGTTGTTACATGATGCCATCACAAATGCTAATACCGACATCAGTGTGGCTAATTTTAAAATCATCTTTTTCATAATTCTAATTAATTTAAATTTGATTAATAAAGTTATATCATTTCTGTATTATCTTCTTTTCTATAAAAATATTCATATTCTATGCCACGAATAATGTCAGTTATAACCACTCTATAAGCACCTGCAGGTAGTGTAGACATATCTATAGAGTATACTTCATTAGCCGAGAGGTTAACCTCGTCGATGTCGATAACATTCCCACTACCTTCTATCATAATAGAATATGTTCCCATTATAGGTGCTATAAAATCTATTGACTGAGTTAAACTTCGAGGTAATTTAATTGGTGGATTCAGAGGCTTTATGGTATCATTTTTTATACCTGTTGCTTGAGAAAATAGTGAAGTTCCCAATAATAGAATGGAAAATAAAATTGTTTTTTTCATTTGTGTAATGATTTTTAAATTGTTATTAAATATGATTTTGTTGATGCAAAATTACTATCGCGCAAAGCGAAAAAAGCGTTACATTGCGTTACATTTTCGGGATTCCTTGGCGCACAATTTGTTGATTATCAATAAGTCAACAAATTTTAACATTTAAAAATCGTTACATCGCGTTACATCGACGATTTTTTAGCGTATTTTTGTACTTAAGTGTAAAGAATATGTTCTTTTGTTCTTCTGTCTAAAGAAAATAAAGGTGTATAATATATGAGAAAACTTATATCTATTATAATAAGTTGTATTCTGTGTGCTATCGTGATAAGTTGTGCAGAGAAAGAACCTGAATATGACAACAGGTTGGTCGGCATCTATGAAATGTTAGCTGATTACAATAATACCGATAGCGCTTTCCAAGAATTGAAACGAATGAATGTAAATCAATTCTCCGAGGAGCATAATAAGGCTTATTATGCCTATCTTTACACATTGTGTTTATATTGGCTCAACGCTCATGCCGAAGATGACACTTTAATTAAAGTTGCTATAGATTACTATTCTAAAACGAATGATTTGGCTATGAAAGCCAAATCATTCACCTATGCAGCATTTGTCTATCAAAGCATAGGTGAGAAAGAGACTGCTGTAGAATGCTTCAATAGGGCTTTAGAGGCTATTCCCGAAGACAGCGTAAATTTAAAAGCTCAAATTTATTCAAATTGGGCTGTTATGATTAATATGGATAAGCCTGACGAAGAATCTATGGAATTGTATGAGAAGGTAAAAGTTTACGCTTGGAAAGCTAATAATATATATTTAGTAGCTGATGCCTGGATTCAGCAAGGCGCAAATCATTTATATCACGATCACATAGATGATGCCATTAATAGCTATCAAGAAGCATTGAGTTTACTTAAAAATGAAGAGTGGGGTGATGGATTGAGATTTGCGTCACTAAATAAATTGGCTCACTGCTATGCATTAAAAAACGATAATGAAATTGCATTGAATTATGCCAAGGAAGCTGAAAAATATGTGAGTTCAATAACCACACGACGATACCTTAATGATACTTTTAGCAAAATCTATATCAATACTAAGCAATGGAATAAGGCTGAAGCCTGTCTTGCTTTGGCTGATGACACATTGGCTTATAACGGAAAAGTTATCTACTTAAAAAGATTGATAAAGATAGAACAAGGCAAAGGTAATTACCGCAAAGCAAGCAATCTTATTGACCGATATATTCAATGCTCCGACTCTATGTATCTTGCATTAATTGAGGATAATGCTTCAATGTATCAAAAGAAATATGACAAAACTAAGGTGGAGCTTGAAAAGTCGGTACTTGCAGCCGATAACAAGCAGCTACAAGCCACTCTTATGCTCATTGTTATTATGGTTGCTATTGCTACGCTTATAACTCTTGCCCTTGCTTATCGCCGACACACTATAAACTCTCAACGCGAAAAAGCCAAAGATGACGCCATGAGTGGGCTCACACAAGAACTGCAAGGCAAGATTATCGAGCTACAAGAGGTGCGCCTACAACTCTCCGACCGCGAAAAGGCTGTTACTGATAGCCAGCAGGAGCTCGAAGAAGCGCAACGCCGTAGTCAAGAGCTAAAAACTCAAATCTTTGAGATGAATGGCGTAGTGCAAAAGGTTCTTCAACTTAAGAAAGCCAAAACAGCCGACCTTTATGGCACAAAGCACACTCTTGGCAAGGAAGAACTTGATGTGCTCATTGAAGCATTGGACTTCTGTTACAATGGAGTGATGTCGAAGCTAAAAGCGGGCATTCCTAACATCAATCGCGACGAATTGAACATGTGCGCTCTCATGTGCATCGGTTTGCCTGTTTCTAAAATATCTTTGCTACTGGGAATGAGTGAGGAATCGCTCCGCCAACGCAAATATCGCCTCCGCCGTGCTAAGATGACTCAACCCGACAATATCACTATTGATATGTATATCGAGGAATTGAAAGCCGAAGCTTAAACAACACAAGAGCTCCCCAACAAATTGGGGAGCTCTTGTGTTATTATATCTATACACTTGTTGACACAATATAGATAGTCCAAAGGACTGTTTTTTATTAATAGCCGTATGCTTTTAAGCTTACGGAACACGAGAATCCACTTGTTGCAAAAACGCGAATTAATATCGATTCTTCTTGTTATTGCTTCTCATCATCAGAATCGGAAACCTACTACCATGTTGTAGCTCTCTCCCCGATTTATTTCATATAGTCAAGAATCTTACCACTGATAAGAAGTAGTGATATTTCGCATATTTTGGTGTCATATTCGGCAGCAAGCAAGCGTTCCTCTGCATCGAGAAGGCTCTTTTGTGCCTCGCGCATTTCGATACCCGACAAGTTACCAAGCAAGTTGCGTTCGCATGCTATATCGTGGTTTTCACGAGCAGTTTTCACATTATCACGCTCAAACTCGAGCAAGCTAAGGTTGTTTTCGTAGGCTTGCCATAGGTCGCACAAGTCGGCATATAGGTTTAGCTCAAGATTTTGTTGTGCAAGTTCGGCATTTTCTACACCTAAGCGAGCATTGTTGCGTTCGCTGCTACGCTTGCCGTCAAACAAGCGCATACCGAGTGTAACGCCGAAGTCGGCACCCCAGTTGCTGCGCTTCGATGTGGCATTCACATCATAGATATTGTGAGTGTAGCCATAACCAGCATTCAAGCGCAAATAAGGATAATCGCGCGAAGATGCAGCTTTCATGTCGAGTGCTGCAAGGGTGCGATTTTGAGCAGCCTTAAGTATCGACGCATTGTGTTGGAGTGTCGACTCCCACAAAGCATCAAAATCGAGCTTATCGCCCACCACTATCGCCGAATCCACAATGTCGAATGCTGCTTTTAGGTCTTTATCGCCCATAAGCTCCTTGAGGCGTATGCGCGACGACGCCAGCTTTTCTTGCTGACGCATACTTTGTGTGCGGTCGGCATTATAGTCCACTTGTGCTTGCTTGTATTGTAGCTTCGAACTCTTACCTATCACATAGCGTTCATACTCGATGCGCATGCGTTCACGCGACAACCCTACGGCATAGTCATAGTTGCGCATTCTCACCTTTTGTTGCACAAAGTTGTAATATTCCGATGCTATGTCGGCCACAAGGTCCTCGATTGCTATTCGTGTTTGTGTTTGGCTTTGACGCTTCAACTCTTGAAGTCGGCTATACTTGGCTTGAATATTGAACCCGTCGAATATGGTCCAACTCAAATCCACTCCTGCACGCAATGTGTGGTCGGTAACATTGCGCTCACGCGACACATCACCTGTGGCACGAGCAGTAGAATTGATGTTATCGAGCGTACCCGAATAGCCTGCCGATAGATCTACCTGTGGCAGATAACCTGCGTTGGCTACCGTAGCATTGTTTGATGCTTTCTTTTCGTCGTTGCGCACCACTTGTAACGAATAATTGTTTTGCAACCCTCTATCGATACACGATTTCAAGCTATTTTGTTGCGACATCGCTGGTACCGACATCGCTACTGTTAATAGTGCTACTAATATGTTGCGTTTCATCATTTCTTCTTTTTAGTTGACAAGTTGGTTGAAATATAAGTGTAAACAGCTGGCACAACATACATTGTGAGCAGTGTAGATACTATCATACCTCCCACTACGGCTGTACCCATTGCAATACGGCTATTGCAACCTTCGCCTGTGGCAAACATCAGTGGCAACAAGCCAAGGATTGTCGATGCACTGGTCATCAAAATAGGACGCAAGCGCTGTGCCGATGCTTCCTTGATTGCTGTGAGTTTGTCTTCGCCGTTTATTTGACGCTGGTTGGCAAATTCAACAATCAAAATACCATTCTTCGCCACCAGACCGATGAGCATAATGATACCAATCTGACTGAAAATGTTCATTGTTTCGCCTCCTGCTATCATGAATGCAAGCGCTCCTGCTACAGCAAGTGGCACAGTAAGCATGATCACAAGTGGATCCTTGAAACTTTCAAATTGGGCTGCAAGAATAAGGTAAATAAGTACCAACGCAAGTGCAAAGGCAAAGATCAAACTTGACGAACTTTCACGGAACTCCTTCGAATCGCCCGACAAGGCTGTACGGAAGGTGTCGTCAAGTACATCTTTAGCGATTTTATCCATTTCGTCAAGACCTTCGCCGATAGTCTTTCCTTCAGCAAGACCTGCCGAGATTGTTGCCGAGCAGAAACGGTTGTAACGATACAACTTTGGAGGTGCAATACTTTCTACAAGATCCACAAGGTTCTCCATTTGTATCATTTCGCCCGTAGAGCTACGCATATATATCGACTTCAGATTGGCTGGAGTATTGCGTTGTTGACGATTTATCTCGCCCACAATTTCATATTGCTTTCCGTTCATGTATAGATAACCCATACGCTGACCACTCAATCCATATTGCAATGTTTGTGCAATGTCGCGAGTGGTTACACCCATTGTGTTGGCCTTTTCACGATTCACACTGATACGCAATTCTGGCTTACTGAACTTCAAGTCCACATCGGCCATTTGGAATGTTGGATTTTCATACACGCGCGCAAGGAACTTTGGCAACACCTCTTGTAGCTTGTCAATATTGGTAGCTTGTAGAACATATTGCACTGGCATACCGCCTCTACGGCCACCAAACGATGAACGCTGTTGCACAAACGCACGCGCATCGGTCTTCTTTTGTACTGCGCGCGACAATTTCTCTGCCACTTCCATCTGTGTATAATCACGATCATTGATGTCCTTAAGCGTGATTTGCACATTACCACCGCCCGACGACACGCGAGCTGTAATAAACTCGGCATCAGGCATGATTGAATCGGCTACACGATTTATTTCTTCGGTATAATCGCGCATCACTTCATAGGTAACACCTTCGGGACCCGATGTACGGATAGTGATGCTTGAACGGTCTTCAAGTGGTGCAGTTTCGGCAGGTATCGATACCCACATATACACACTCAAGCCCACTGCCACCGCCATGATCACCAATGCCCAATAACGACGCTTCAAGAAGACATCAAGTGTGCGACCATACCAATAGTTCATTCCTTCAAAGAATGGCTCAGTCTTGCTATAGAACCAGTTTTTATTCTCACGACGCACAAGCAACTTGGTCGACAACATCGGAGTGATTGTCAACGCCGCAAATGATGATATTATCACAGTTCCTGCTACCACGAAACTAAATTCACGGAACAAACGACCTGTTGTTCCTTCCATGAACACAATTGGCAAGAACACGGCTACAAGTGTGATTGTAGTTGAAACGACTGCAAAGAAAATTTCTTTCGAACCTTCAATACCGGCATCGATAGGTTTCATTCCTCGTTCGATTCGTGTATAAATATTTTCGGTCATTACGATAGCATCATCGACCACCAGACCTACCGACAACACGATAGCAAGCATCGACAACACATTTATCGAGAATCCTGCCACATACATCACGAAGAATGCACCGATAAGCGACACTGGGATCACAATACATGGGATAAGCGTAACACGCCAGTCGCGCAAGAACAAGAAAATGATAAGAATAACGAGAATAAACGCCTCATACACAGTGTCGCGCACTTCGTTGATTGATGCACGAATGAAACGAGTATTATCAAAACCATAGCTATACTTCACATCTTCTGGCAAGTCCTTTTTCATTGTTTCCATGCGTTGATGCACAGCGTCGGCAATATTGATGTGGTTTGCACCTGGTTGAGGTACTACTGCCACACCAACCATTGGGATACCATTCATCTTCATATAGCTCTTAAGGTCGCGCGCACTCAACTCGGCTGTACCGATGTCGCTAAAACGAACCACGCGGCCATCAACATGCTTCACCACAAGATTATTGAATTGTTCGGTAGTGTGCATCTGTCCGAGTGTACGAATTGACAATTCGGTTGTATTACCTTCGATACTACCCGAAGGCAATTCCACATTTTCCTTATCAAGAGCGCTCTTCACATCCATTGGAGTGATGCCATAGCCCGACATCTTCACTGGATCGAGCCACAAACGCATACAATAACGCTTTTCACCCCATATCATCACGCTACTCACCTCAGGAATAGTTTGCAACTGCTCCTTCACTGTAAGGTCGGCAATTTCACTCAATTCCAATAGCGAACGCTTATCACTTTGGATTGCAACCATCATGATAGGCATAGCATCGGCATCGGCCTTCGACACTGTTGGAGGGTCACAGTCCTTTGGCAAATTGCGTTGCGCACGCGACACCTTATCGCGCACATCGTTAGCAGCCGTTTCGAGGTCGACCGACAAGTCAAATTCTACCGTAATACGGCTCGAACCTTGTTGGCTCACACTCGTTAGCGAACGAATACCTGGAATACCATTAATATTCTGTTCAAGGGGTTCTGTAATCTGGTTTTCAATTACATCGGCATTTGCTCCGGCATACGAGCACGACACCGAGATTATGGGATTATCGACCGATGGATATTCTCGCACACCAAGGCTCATGTAGCCTATAGCTCCAAACAGCAAAATGACAAGCGTCATCACTGTGGCAAGAACTGGTCGTTTTATACTTAATTCCGATATATTCATAGCAACATTGATTAATGCGAGGGTTATTTCACTTCGTCAAGAGTCACCTTTTGACCTGTACGGATTTGCATTGTTCCGCTCACGATTACGGTGTCTCCCACCGACAAACCGTCAAGCACTTGAACCTTGTCGGCTGTGCGCACACCCTTCTGAATTTCAACAGGTTGCGCTTTTCCTTCCTTATAAAGGAAAACTTTATCAATTCCCATCTCACTCACGACAGCTTCACTTGGAACTGCCAGTGTATTAGCATATTGGCTCGTTGTAAGTGTCACATTTACATATCTTCCTGGCACTAACGCTCCATTGCTATTATCGTAATGCGCGCGCACCTTTATCGTTCTAGTCGCGTCATCTACGCGTGAATCAAGCGCATACACCTTTGCATTGCGTTCTTTTAGGTCGCCTTCCATTGTAAATGTCAATGGGCTACCTGCCTGAATTTGAGTAGCATAGCGTTCAGGCACACTAAATTCCACCTTCAATGGATTTATCTTTGTGATGCAAGCCACTGGTGTAGATTGCGAAGCATAAGCTCCTTGGCTCACCGAGCGCAAACCTATCACGCCATCAAATGGCGCACGCAATTCAGTGTGTGCTATATTAGCTTTCACCAATTCTATTTCGGCTTCAAGAGTTGCCAAACTTGTTTCGGCTTCTTGATAAGCTTCTTTACTCACCGCTTCTTTTTCAAGCAACGCATTTTGACGATAAAGACGATCTTGGTACAATTTCAATTGCACTTCAAGTTTCTTAAGTTGCGCTTGCAACGAAGCATCATTAATTTTAGCAAGAAGTTGTCCCTTGCGCACAAATGCACCTTCTTTGAAATATATCTCAGTGATTTTGCCCGAAGTTTCAAAGGTTAGATTCACCTCTTCATCTGGTAATAGACTACCACTCACATACAGCGCATCGCTCAAATCTTGTTGTTGCATACGCACTGCACGCACATTCAACACTTTCCCTTTACGACCTTTTGCCTCCTTCACAGGCGCTTCTTTTAGGTCTTTATTCTCTTTAGGAGTAAGATTATAAACTCCCCAGCCCGCAAATCCGAGAACTATCACTCCGACAATTCCCCACTTTACATATTTGTTCATGTATATCTATGGTTTTTAAGTTTCAATATTGTATTATTAGATGCTTTTCAATGCCACAAGTTAAATAGCGCTTACTTTTTTATCCCCAATTTCGAATAATATTCACGAGGATCAGAGAACAGCTTCACTATCGCATCGAGTGCAGGGTCATCTTTCAGCTCTTGAATACACTCACCTCGTTGATAATAATAGCGTTGCACTATTTCTACTGCTAATATTTGAGATATTAGTTTACGATGCAAATCAAGGTCCTTTTGCAAGTCGTGTTTCAACAATTTTTCAAGTTGAGCAAACACTTCCTTGGTCGAATCGTTCATATACCCTTCAGTATCGGCCACTTCACGCAATTGTTTCAACCCATCTTCGCACACTTTGTCATATTGGAACTTTTCGGGATTGATAAATGCCTTGAATTGGTTGTAAATACTATCATTCACCTCAAAGTCTTCCACTGCAGGGATAGTTTCGTGTTCGCTACGGTACTTTGTCGCAAAATCCATAGCCCAATAATCGCGCACAATATTATAAGCCAAACGATTTACCTTTGGATATTCCACCTCGATATCAGGGGTAATACCTCCACCATCACGCACTTCTCTACCATTAGCTGTGTGGAACACATTAGTCAAACTGTCTGGAATGCGTTCTACCGAGCCGTCGGCCTTACGGCGAGAATAATCGATTGCTTGAATCAATCGACCACTTGGAATATAATATTTTGCTATTGTTACATGTAAGATTCCATCATAGGGCAACGGACGCGATGTTTGCACAAGTCCTTTACCATACGAACGATTACCCACTATCACAGCACGGTCAAGGTCTTGCAATGAACCTGCCACAATCTCCGATGACGAAGCCGAACTACCATCAATCAGCACCACCAATGGGATTTTTGTATCCACTGGCTCTTGTGTAGTCTTGTAGGTGCGAGTATTTTGTTTGATGCGTCCTTTTTGCGTTAGCACTTCAGTACCTTTAGGCACAAACATACCCACAATCTGCACAGCACTTTCAAGCAAGCCACCTCCATTGCCTCGCAAATCGAGAGCTATCGTCTTCACTGCCTTATTTTTAGTCAAGTCCAAAAGGGCTTTCTTCACTTCGGCTGCCGAATTGGCATTAAATGTTGTAAGTGATATATAACCTATGCTATCGCGTTGCACTCCATAGTAAGGCACTGGGTTCTGCTTGATTTTCTTGCGCACAATACTCATTTCCACATTGCCCACATACGGACGATCAACAACAACCTTCACCGTTGTGTTTTGTTCGCCCTTGAGACGCTCGCTCACCTTATCAAGTGCCATAGAGCCTATGCTATCACCATCAATCATCACGATCTTATCGCCTGGACGAATACCTGCCAAAGCTGCTGGACTGCCCTCATAAGGTTCCGAGAAATAAGAACTACCATCACGGCTAATAATACCTGAACCTATTCCGCCATACTCGCCTGTCGACAGCACGCGATAATCGTCCAAGTTGTTTGCCGACACATATTCAGTATATGGGTCGATACTTCTCAACATCGCTCCTATCGCTGTCTCAATATTCTTTTTTGCATCGAGCGAATCCACATAGAATGCATTCAATTCTTTATAAAGCGAATTAAATGTATCGAGATTTCGCACTATTTCGGTATCGCGTTTCGCATCAGTGGCACTAAGCGACATCGCTCCAAGCACACATAATGCCACGCCTAATATCATTTTTTTTATTCTTGCATTCATCGATTTCTTCATTTTAACTGCTAAAATACAACATTACTACTGAAATTCGTTAGATTTTTAGGCAAAAAAGTCTTAAAATTGAAAAATATCTCGCTTTTTTCGCTAAAGATTTGCATATTTCAAATATTCCAACTAATTTTGCATCGCAATTCACGAAAGTGACTGCGGAACTGCTTCAATAGCTCAGTTGGTTAGAGCACCTGACTGTTAATCAGGGGGTCGTTGGTTCAAGCCCATCTTGAAGCGCAAACATACAACAAACTTGCTTCAATAGCTCAGTTGGTTAGAGCACCTGACTGTTAATCAGGGGGTCGTTGGTTCAAGCCCATCTTGAAGCGCAAAAGGAATCTCAATCGAGATTCCTTTTTTGTTTTTCTACCCATTGGTTATCTACATAGCTCACTCACTGCAACTGCCTCGTTGTGGTCGTCTAAGTATTTTAGATATGGTTGCGACTTGAAATCTTTGTTTGACAACGCACTATTATCTTTCTTGTATGGTGTATTGATATCGGCTATATCGAAAAGTGTGTGAAACACTGCCAAACTGGTAGCCACTTCGGCCTCAGCGTTATCGCGTAATGCAGCGCATTTCATAGCATATTTCGCCGAATAACTCGGTGATGTCCACACAAGCAATGGCACATGCAACTGGTAGAGCGTAGGAATAGGAGAAGCATGCAAAAAATGATTTTCCTCATTATCGTATATATCCTCACCATGATCCGACACATACATCACTGCCGACGACACTCCTTGCCCCTCAACCATCTTCACCACCTCACTCAACAACTCATCGGTAGCACGAATTGTATTGTCATAGGCATTCACAATAGCTTGCCTATTCTCACTCGACGCCGACGCATAATTATCGGGTTTATAATATACCTTATCGATTGGATAACGCTCCCTATAATTAAAATGCGAGCCATAGGTCTGTAGTACAACAAATCGTTTCGCACTCCTATCATGTGCAAGATAATCATCTAACCGTGCAAGCAACTCTGTATCATACACATTTCCACCTATATCCACGCTATCCTTCAGAAACACAGCCACATTGGCTTCCTCACCAAAGTAATCGATAAACGAATTATTGCGTCGTTGATTAGAGAAATATGCCGTGCTATACCCTGCCTCTTTGAATGCCGTTATAATACTCTTTTGATAATATATATCGTTATAATCATCGGCACTCACCCCCGACATCAACATAGGCACACTTTTATGCGTTGTGTTCGACTGGGTAAATGCTTGCTTGAATACTACTAAGTTGCTTAATTTTCCCAACAATGGCGTGGTATTACGCTCATATCCATACACACCAAAGTTCGCAGCCCGTGCAGTTTCGCCTATCACCAACACATACAGCTCCTTTTCAGTAGCATCTCGCGCACTCACTGCATTGAATGTAAAATCATGCGATGTGTTGTGATAATTGTCTATTTTAATATTGCGATCCACTGCTAACACGGCATTGTAAGCCACATTTACTGGATATAAATCGCGTTCCACTTCGTAATCTTTGTCCCACAAACAATTCGCCACAAGCAACACCAGTCCCACCATCATTCCTCGCTTTGCCCATCGCTTATTCGCGCGTCTAAACGACTCTTCTATTGGTGCGCAACGCAACGACAATGCACTCCACACTATCAATGGCAAGTATACCACTACCACAAATATAACTGACGGATAGATATTGCCAAGTAGCTCACCGGCTTCATTAAAGTTTGTTGTTACAATATTTAAGAACATATCCACCGATATCACCGAATTGCCAAATAGATACAACAACACTATCTGAAATGCTGCAAAAAACGCCAACGGAAACAACCATAAAAACGCCCTTCCGGGACGACTATTCAAAGTCATTACCCACCAATACACACTCACTGGTAGCACCACATTGCACGCCCTCGCAAGCAATGGCATTTGCTCTGTGAAAAACAAGCATACATTGGGCAATGCTAATGCTATCACACACAACGCGAATAGCACTTTTTGACTAATAATATTTTTAGAATGCTTCATTGATATTAAACACAAATCCTGTTTGACCATTCTTTCCAAATCCCATATCAAGACGCACATTCACTTTCTTCTTGAATTCCCATCTATAGCCTATCCCATAATTAGGCAGTATCTTTTTGAATGTTCGCCTATCGTGAAACACATTACCGGCCCCCACCCACAAAGTCAATCCGTTGCGACGCCACACATGCTGACGCAATTCCAACTGTGCTGTGATGCTATTTTTGTCACGATAGCGTCCTTCGTAATAACCACGCATCGAGCTCGAACCTCCAAGTTCAGCCATCATCGACCACGACGGATTGCCCACATTGAATGTGCCTTGCAGTTCTCCTGCCAACACGCCTCCTTTCCACACGCTTTTATATCCTCGCACAATAAACGAAGTGGTCGAAAATGACTGGTCGTTACCGAGCCAACTTGGTCGAAACTCTTGCGACAAAAAAAGATGAACACCCCTACTCGCATTGGAGATAAAATCACGCGTATCATATTGTATCGACGCGCCCACACCATAATTGCGTTGCACAAGCGACATTCCATCAAACAGCGCCACTGCGTCCGCCTTCACATCACCAGCTTTGGCATAATCCCACATAACACAAGGACCGAAATACAGATTATCACACAATCTCACAAGGAATTCAGCTTTCACTCGTGCCTGAAATCTATCTATCTTTGATTTATTTGCATCGTTATTGCCCCTATCATATCCTATTCCCCAGTAATATGACGGAAATGAATAAAAGAATGTAGTATAATTGAGGCGATAACGATCCTCAGGGAACAGATTATTTCCCTTAATACCTATCATATAGAATCCCACCGTCGACACATTGCCAAATAGTGTAACATTTGACGGTTGCATAGCTTTATCACAACCATTCATTCTATACAACCCAGCACTCACAAGCCCCAACCCAAATTTAGCATCCGACATATAGAATGGGCCACCTATCACACTCACATCAAACTTTTTATAGGGTTTATCCTCGTTTGTGTCATCAAAATATTTCAATATTCGTTTCACCAAGCCAGGACGCTTAGTCAACGAATCACGCATTTCAACCATGACACTATCTTGCGACATTTCACTCGCTCCACAGCACATAGTCACAGCCAAAACTGCTACTATAAGGCTACAAATTCTTTTCACTTCTTTTCGGGCTTTTAATTCTACTACAAATGTATAGCAAAACTTGTTCACACTTTCACGGCTATCCCTATTCCGCCAAACTTACCCTCCTTTTTTACCACACTTCATTACCTATCATTATTCATTGGCAAAATTTCGTTTTTTTAGCTATCTTTGTATTTTGAAATATTCGTAAATTCGATGATTAAAGATAGTTTCTATAAAATATTTTGGTCATTCTTCAAAGTGGGCGCTTTCACCTTTGGTGGAGGTTGGGCTATGATTTCCATCATAGAGAAGGAAGTCGTACACAAACACCATTGGGTAGAACGCGACGAATTCCTCGACCTACTTGCCATTGCACAAGCTATGCCTGGCATTCTTGCCGTCAACATTGCTGTCGTGGTAGGCGATCGGTTGCGTGGTGTAAAGGGAAGTTTGTGTGCTGCTCTCGGCTCTATCATTCCTTCATTCCTTATGATTCTTGCGATTGCCATATTCCTCACTCCCGAAACGATCAAAAACAACGAAACACTGAATGCAATGTTCAAGGGGATACGACCTGCCGTGGTGGCTCTTATCCTTGCTCCCCTCGTTACATCAGCTAAGGTTGCCAAGCTCAATCGCATAACGATTTTTATTCCTATAGTTACGGCTTTGCTCATTTATTCGGGATTGCCTTACATTTCCAACCCTATAGTATTCATCATACTTGGTATTGTGGGTGGATATCTATATTATGTAATTTCATCACACCAAAACAATAAGACACGAAAGGAGGACAACGAATGAACACCTACATTAAGCTCATTCTCGCCTACCTCAAAATCGGCTTGTTTGGATTTGGTGGAGGCTACGCCATGCTATCGCTCATTCAGCGCGAAGTAGTTGGCGCTGGGTGGATTACCAACACCATGTTCACCGATATTGTAGCCATTTCTCAGATGACTCCCGGTCCTATCGGCATCAATAGCGCAACCTACATAGGATATGTAGTGGGATGCGATGCAGGTGGAATGGGTTGGCTAAGTGGTATCTTGGGCTCAGTTCTTGCTACCATGGCTGTGGTGATTCCACCCTATATTCTCACCCTCTACACAGGGCAATACATCAACCGACACAAGAATAGCCCTATCATAAAGAGCATTTTCAAGGGGCTACGACCTGTGTGCGTGGGACTTATCGGCTCGGCGGCGTTGCTATTGATGAATCACGACAACTTTGGCAACACCAACTATGAGCTCACAGCAAGCATTATTATTTGCGCTATTTCATTTTTGATTGTTCGTTTCACCAAAATACACCCAATTCTCGTGATTTTACTCGCTGGAATTGCTGGACTTTTTATTTATTGATTATGAATTACCCCGAAACATTAGAATACCTTTTCACCCAAATGCCAATGTTCTCTCGAACTGGGGGTGATGCCTACAAGGAAGGGCTCGACAACATCATTTCGCTTAGCATGCTCTATGGCGAACCTCAAGAGCATTTCAAGTGTATTCATGTGGCTGGAACCAATGGTAAGGGTTCCACTTCCCACATCATCGCTTCGGTGCTTCAACATAGTGGCTACAAGGTGGGACTTTTCACATCGCCTCACCTCATCGACTTCCGCGAGCGCATTCGCATTAACGGCGAAATGATTCCTAAGCAAGATGTGGTGGACTTTGTCAACAACTACATCAATTCGGGACACACAGGACAACCTTCGTTCTTCGAAATCACCACTATCATGGCTTTCGACTATTTCCGTCGTGAGAAGGTGGATTATGCTATCATCGAAACAGGTCTTGGTGGACGACTCGATAGTACCAATATTATTATGCCAGAGTTGTGCGTAATCACCAACATCTCTTTCGACCACACTCAATATCTCGGCAACACTCTATCTCAAATAGCAAGCGAAAAAGCGGGCATCATCAAGCCTGGAATTCCTGTCATAATAGGCGAAGCTACTGGTGAAGTGCGTGAAGTTTTTGCCGAAAAGGCCGAAAGCATGCACTCGCCTATCACTTTTGCCGAAGATGCCAAACAAATTAAATCGCACAAACGCGAAAATGATTGTCTTGTGCTCGAAACTGCACAAAACGGAACCATCATCGATGCACTTGCTGGCGAATGCCAACTCAAAAACGCAAACACTGCGCTACATGCCATTCACGCTTTGCAAAAATTGGGCTTAAACATCACCCAACAAGCTATCGAAGAGGGATTTGCCAATGTGTGCCGTACAACTGGTCTTATGGGACGATGGATGGTGGTCAACGACAAACCTCGCACTGTGTGCGACACTGGGCACAACGCTGGTGGGGTGCAATATATCGTACATCAACTTGCTAAAGAGAAATATCGCAAGCTACACATCGTGCTTGGTTTCGTGAGCGACAAGGATGTAACTCACATTCTCGAGATTTTCCCTCGCTACGCGACCTACTACTTCACCAATGCTAATATCCCTCGCTCAATGGCAGCTAAGGATCTATTCACTTTAGCTTCGGCTCACGACCTCGAAGGCAACTACTATTCATCGGTCAGCGAGGCATACCAAGTGGCCATGCAAGCAGCTTCGCCCGACGATATGATTTTCGTAGGGGGTAGCACTTTTATTGTGGCCGACTTCCTTGAATATCTGCATAAAAATCAACAACACGATTGATAAGCGACATTCACTTCACAAATTTCTCAACAAAGGGTTGAAATATCATTTATTTGATGTATTTTTGTAACACAATAAAGTAACATATTTATAAAATATAATAAAATGGGTAAAGTATTAATTATCGGAGCAGGCGGAGTTGGCACAGTTGTTGCCCACAAGTGCGCACAAAATCCCGATGTTTTCAACGAGATTGTTATCGCTTCACGCACTAAGAGCAAATGTGATGCAGTGGCTAAAGCTATTGGCAAACCAAATGTAACTACCGACCAAGTAGATGCAGACAGCGTGCCTGAACTTGTTGCTTTGCTTAAAAAGCACCAACCAGACATCGTTATCAATGTAGCTCTTCCTTATCAAGACTTGACTATCATGGATGCTTGTCTTGAATGTGGTGTAAACTACCTTGACACTGCTAACTATGAGCCTAAAGATGAAGCTCACTTCGAATACAGCTGGCAATGGGCCTACAAAGAAAGATTCGAAAAGGCTGGTTTGACTGCAATCCTTGGTTGCGGTTTCGACCCAGGTGTATCTGGCGTATATACTGCTTACGCTGCTAAGCACTATTTCTCTGAAATGGAAACTCTCGACATCGTCGACTGTAATGCTGGTAACCACGGTAAGGCGTTCGCTACTAACTTCAATCCTGAAATCAACATTCGCGAAATCACTCAAAAGGGTAAATACTACGAAAATGGCGAATGGATTGAAACTGAACCACAGGAAATTCACAAGACTTTGAACTATCCTAACATCGGTCCTCGCGAATCTTATCTTCTTTACCATGAAGAGCTTGAATCACTTGTAGTTAACTTCCCAAGCATCAAGCGCGCTCGTTTCTGGATGACTTTCGGTCAAGAGTACCTAACTCACCTACGCGTTATCCAAAACATCGGTATGGCAAGCATCGACCCTATCATGTACAACGGTCAAGAAATCGTACCTCTTCAATTCTTGAAGGCTGTGCTTCCTAACCCTAAGGAACTTGGCGAAAACTATGTAGGCGAAACTTCTATCGGTTGCCGCATCAGTGGTAAGGACAAAGAAGGTAAGCCATTGACTTACTATATCTACAACAACTGCAGCCACGAAGAAGCATTCAAGGAAACAGGTATGCAAGCAGTTAGCTACACAACAGGTGTTCCTGCTATGACAGGTGCTATGATGTTCCTTACTGGTAAGTGGAACAAGCCAGGCGTTCACAATGTAGAAGAATTTGATCCAGATCCATTCCTTGATGTACTCAACAAGCAAGGTCTTCCTTGGCACGAAATCATCAATGGTGATTTGGAACTATAATCATTAGAGAAACATACTCAAATAAAAGAGTCTTTTTTCATAAATTTAGTTGACGGCATTCTTCGGAATGCCGTTTTTTATTCCATCACCTCTAAAACTTTAAGGGAATATGATTGTAAAACGAGTTATATGATTCTCATCTGTGTAAAAAGAGAATTTACAATGATGGCTCATTAGAATTTCACGCACACCCATCAAGCCAACACCTTGCCCCGAAGGTTTAGTTGTAAAGAAAGGCGTAAATAAGTTCTGTTCAACATCTTTACTTATGCCCTTTCCTGTATCGGCAATCTCAAGACACACTCTATTATTGTCCACCGATGTCGTAATGTATATATCTCCATCACATTCTATGCTTTCAACAGCATTCTTCATCACATTTTGTAACACTTGTTCAAAGAGTGGTATATCTATTTTCACATTGGTATCATCATCACAACAATCCAAATGCAAACTAATACCCTTGTCGGCACAATACGATTGGAATAATATCGACAATCGCTCTATTACATCATTTAGTTGAGCGTCCTTCAACACTGCTTCAGGAATTTTCACCACATCCGACAGACTCGTAATAAATGAACTCATTTTCACACTTCGCTCCACACACACTTGCATCATCTCGCGCACATCTTCAGCATTTCCCATCTGTTCAAGAATTGAATCTACAGTATCTAACGCCGACGACAACCCTGCAACTGTGTTATTGACTTCGTGTGCCATGATGCGAATCACCTTTTCATAGGCGTTTCGCTCAGCTTTCATCATTTCATCGGTAAGCGATTCGATGAGATAGAACGGGTGAGGTACACCACTATCAACAAATGAGTGCTTTGAACAACGATATATCATCGAATGGCGTGTACGAACTGTTGCCGACTCACCTTGTTTTAGCGTCAATAAGTTCTGCGCCAATGGCGAACGAAAATCTTCAAGTCGAGCTCCCACAGCGTACTTTTCTTCGAGCATTTTCAACGATGCTGTATTAGCAAGTATGATTTTATCCTCGCTATTCATCATCACCACACCCATTGGTGAACATTCTATGAGCATGTTTAGCAAATGATTTTGCTCTTGATTATGCAAGCGTTCACTTCGCAACTGAGCCAACATTGCATTAAACAAATCAACTATTTTATCGGCTTCATAATGTCCTCGCTTGGTAAGAGAGCTATTAAAATCTTGCTCTTTCAACAAATCAAAGCCTGCCGTGATTGAATCTATCGGTTTTAGTACCCTTCGATAGAAATATATCAAGAAGATAATATTTGCCACCGTGAGGGCTTCAACCACATAAAATGCGACACTTCGCACATCAAAACTAAATGCAAGCATCACTGCCCACACCGAGAGTTGAAGCACTGCCAATATTATGAAAAAATATCGCAAACGCATAGTTCTAATTCAACTTGTATTTCTCGATTCTACGATACAGCGCGGCTCTACTTATACCTAGTTCTCGAGCTGTTAACGATATATTGTTATTATGTTTTTCCAATGCCACCTTCACCATATTTCGTTCCACATCTTCAATTGTAGTTGCATCAGTATCACGAGTCACTGAATAATTGGCCGATTGTTGACTACGGAAGTCATCGGCAGTTATTGTTGATGAGCCACACACAAGAATTGTGCGCTCAACAAGATTCTTCAATTCGCGTATATTACCTGTGAAAGGTAATGTTTTCAGGTAAGCAAACACATCGGCAGCAAATTCAGGTACCTCCAATCCATTTTCAGCACACGCCAACGATGCAAAATGGCGCACAAGTAATGGTATATCCTCTGTTCGTTCACGAAGTGGAGGCACATTCACCGTAACAAGATTTATACGATATAGTAGGTCCTCGCGAAATGTGTGATTAGCCACCATTTCGGGCAAATTGGCATTCGTTGCACACACCACTCTTATATCAACCTTATGCGTATCACTACTGCCAAGCACTTCGAATTTCTGTTCTTGCAACACACGAAGCAGTTTCACTTGACACGACAAGTCCAATTCTCCTATCTCATCAAGAAAAATTGTACCACCATCAGCAAGGTCAAATCGACCCACTCTATCAGCAAAAGCTCCTGTAAACGCACCTTTTTTGTGCCCGAACATCTCACTTTCAAATAGCGATTGCGAAATTCCGCCAAGATTCACCTTTACAAAAGGTTTTCCACGTCGCTTGCTGTTGTTGTGAATCGCTTCTGCTATAAGCTCTTTACCCGTACCGCTCTCACCTGTGATAAGTACAGGCGCATTCGTTGGTGCTATGCGTTCCACAAGTGTAAGAGCCTTTTTCAATCCTTCACTCCGACCTATTATCTTGCCACGAGCAAACGATGATTGCTCCGATTCCTGCTCGTTCTTCTTGCCTGCTATTTCAAGAGCTGTTTCTATGCGTTGAATGAGCATTCTATTATCCCAAGGCTTAGTAATAAAGTCGAATGCCCCTGCACGCATACCTTCTACAGCAAGGTCAATACTTCCCCACGCAGTTATTAGTATCACTGGCACCTCGGGATTGAATAATTTCACCTGTTTGAGCAAAGTAATACCCTCAATACCCGATGTAAGTCGCGAATAATTCATATCCATAACAATAAGCTGAAGCGATGTTGTTTTCACCACATCGATTGCATCTGTTGGAGTATGCACACACATTGTTTCATAGCCCACACGCCTCAATAGCATTGCAAGCGACGAACAGATCAACTTATCATCATCTACTATCAGTATCATATCATTACAAAAGTAACAAAAAAATAGTAATGAGAAGTGAGTGGTTATACACTTTTTCTCACTTCTCACTATTTTTACTCATCTCTAAGCGCGTCTATCGGATTCACATTGCTTATGCTGTGAGCAGGAATATAGATACCTACAAGCACTGTAATGGTTATCACAGCATAGCACAAAAGAGAAACACTAGAGAAATGTTCTCCAAAGTGGAATATCCAACAATCAACCGCATTAGCTCTATCATAAAACATTCCAATGTTTGTACCAACAAACTCAGTACGCAATGCTATCTGCAAATACAACATACAACCCACAAACACAGCCAATGTCGATAACACAAAACCTTCACCAAGAAGCATTGCCCTGATATTCCATTTTGTTGCTCCAAATGTTCGAAGCACACCCATTTCCTCTACTCTGCTACGAGTTTGAAGCCAAAATGTACCCACCACGCCAAGGCTCAGATTTATAAGGAAGAATATCGTAAGTGTCAATGTAAGATTATTTCTCGTAACAAAATCATTTTCTGATTTCTTTATGATTTCATTTAATGATTCAACTTTTTGTGCATAGAAATTGCCTACATTGAATTCTTTATTGGCAAATTCATCAAACCCCTTTAAAAAATCACGCATATCTATTCCATCTTTCACTCGCACCACAAGTTTGCAATAATCATACACTTCTGGCTTTGCTTGAACGCGAAACATAAGCGCACTATTAGGCCTATACGACTGATGGCGTACATCCTTCACAACAGCTCTGATAGGGCACCAAATTGTGTCTTTTTTCCAATCTATAAAGAACAATTTCTTGCCCACTGCATTCTCGTTTCCAAAAAAGCGCTTTGCCACATCTTCGGTTATCACTGCATCTTTCCAAGAAAAATTCATTTTAGATAGCTCCTCCAAAGTTGGACTGCCTTCTGTCGTTTCAAAGCCATAGGTTTCAAAATAGTTGGTATTAGGGTGAAAACGCATTACATGAATGCTATTTACCAATGAATCCACAGCCGGATTGCCCGATTTAATATTATAGGTTTGCACTGCAGTAGTTCCCAAATATTGCCAAGAAGTAAATAGATAGGTAGCATTTTCCACGCCTTCATAACTCTTCACTTTACGAAGTATTCGTTCTATATTTTCCATATATGCTTCATCGGTAGCATATTCAGCCTTATACATTGGATCAGCCTCAAAATATGCTCTTAAATCCACTTGACACAAATGGTCGTTGTCATAACCCGTAGGTAAAGACTTATTATATAAGAACACTGCACTCACATCAAGCAGAACCCACAATATCATTGTTACTATCACCAATTCGGCAAATATCCAACCTACTTTTTTGCGACGGCTCCACAAATTATGAAATATTACTTTCCACATAACCTTGTTTACTTTTTAACATTCAACATTTCTACTACAGGACGGCGCAATGCTCTTTTTGCTGGGATATATGCGCTCATCAAGTTTAGCACTATGCAACACACAAACGAGAATAGGAAAACAGCAGGAGCAAAAATCATCTCAGCTGTAATGCGTATGTCTTCATTTCTCAAAATTGTATCTTCTCCTGCATAGGCTGTGAACAATATCTCTTTAAAACCGAAAATTATCAGCCAGCAAAGCACAATACCAACTATTCCGCCAGCAATCGTAAGAACAAGATTTTCCCACATCACTTGCTTCAACAATGAACTCCGAGTAGCTCCAAACGACTTGCGCACTCCCATTTCCATATTACGCATTTCCATTCGACTTGAAATCATTCCGCTAAGATTAAGTGCCGGTATCAACAATAGAATAAACACCCCTATAAGAAGTAATGAACCTGCTAAAGACTTAAAAAAATCATCCCAACCTTCTAAGTCTTTTGATTGACGCATTGCCGACCGAAAGTTAAGGTAACTAAAGTCTATTTCCCAATCAGGATTAGAATTACTGAAACGCTTAAACACATCTACAATCTCTGCACGAAGTGCTTCTGCTTGAGCATCATCTTCCACAACGAAACGCAATGTAAAACTTCCAACATACGCAAGTCCGTTTAACTCAAAGCGATAGGCATTATGAGTAGTATATGGCATTATAATTTGAGCAAAAGACTCTCCTGCGAGCAAGCTTGGTTCTTCTATAACACCACACACGGTATAATCTTGATAACCAATTTTCACGATTTTACCCACTGCTCCTGTCGTAGTTCCAAACAGTGCCTCTGCAGTTTTATCCGAAATCACAGCCTTCTTCAATTCACCATCAAAATCAGCCTTAGAAAAAGGCTTACCCTCGATAAATGTATAGTGGTAGACATCAAAAAAATTCACATCGGTGTATCGTCCCCTAATTTCATAGTTCTTATTGTCTTGTTTGATGATTAAATTCACGCTTTCATGTTCGGCCGATACCACTTTTACATTTTTGAGTGGATAGAACCATTCGTTCACAGCCGCATAAGAATAAGCCGACACATATCTGCCTCTATCATTTTTTGACTTAAACGAACATATTTCAAGATAATACACATTATCACGATTTGTATCAGGATAAATCGGTGCAATATCAAGATAAATCACCACCGCAAGTATGGTGGTTGAGGCTATAGCAAGAGCTGTACCGAAGATATAAATCCCCGAAAACAATTTATTTTGCTTCATCAGCTCCACAGCCTGTTTAAAATATAGTTTCAACATAATCTCTTAATTTTAATGATTAATAAACCTATGCTTAACTCTTTACTATCTTCTCAAAATCGGCATCTATTGAGTAATTACCAGCAAAGTCCCACAGCGTGATACTACGAATCTGATAATAATAGTACCAATAATAGAACAGAGCATTTATATACTCTTGTCGTGCTGCATCTTTATTCTCTTGCGAGTCGTTCAGATCGAGTGTCGATATTTTGCCCACCATAAATGTTTGCACATTGGTGTTGTAGCGTCGTTGGGCTATTTCATCGGCGCGCTGGGCAAGATTCAATTGCTCACGCTGATTATTGAAACGCTCCACAAGGATAAACAAATTCTGATAAAAATCGATTGACTCTTTTTTCAACCTACTTTGCACTACCTCTCGATTACTTTGTGCCACTTTCACTTGACCTTTGCGCTTACCCCAGTCAAGTATTGGAATAGAAATTCCAATTTCCACTACTTGATTATCTTTCAGCCCTCGATATGACTCAGCAAGTTGATTGTTTGTTCCTGTATATCCTATCTGAGCAAAAAGATTCACTTTTCGCAAATTCCCCTTTGCTTTTGCCACTGCATAATCAGCTTCGAGTTGACGACGACGAATATTCTTGGCATGTGCATTGCTATACATTGCTTTTGTACGCACTTCATCATAATTCACGGCATCAAGGCTTATTTCTTCGGGCATCAATGGTTCTATTTCCACATTTTCCTCTATATCGAGAAACGAGCGCAATTGAAACATCGCATTCTTCATTGAACTTTCATTGCTCGTAAGCGATTGACGCGCAGTAAGTGTATTCAATTCTATTTGCAATAGGTCATTTTCGCTTATTTGCCCCATTTTGCGTTTAGCCTGCGCCACCTCATAGAGTTTCTCGGCATTCGCAAGATTTTGTTTTGCAATATTCACTTTCTCGCGAGTTTCCAGCAGATTAAAAAAATATTGTACTGCAAGCATCGCCACTTCTTCAGTTTCGCTAAGAAATCTTGCCCGAGCTTCAGCATATCTCAAAGGTTCAATCTTTCTATTCCACTTCATACTGTTCACACCGAAGATAGGTTGATTGAGAGTCAATGCCACCGGCACGCTCATGTATCTATTCCCAACATTGCCATCTACCTGTCGCAAAAAGTCGAGCGAAGTATTGAGTGACAATGTACCACCTGTAAGCCAAATGTTTTGCGTTATCGATAGTTCGCCACTCATTCCTATATTGTTGTTGCGCACAAATGTATACGAGCCATCGCTTTGCTGATATGCACTATATCTTTTATTGTAGCTTGGCAATGTGGCAGTGAAATTCACTTCAGGGAGCAAATTTGCTTTATAGGAACGGTATTCCCAGTAGGCTGATTTCAACTCGTTGAGAGCCATTGCGGCATCTACACTCTGCGAACGAGCAAGCAATATCGCCTCATCGAGCGTGATTTTACGCACCTCATCAGCCCATGCAACGAGCCCCCCAAAAACTAATATTATAACTAAAACATATCGTTTCATCTCTACTTCTCACATATTAAACCACTTGTCTACCATCGAAGAATCTCACGATACGATTGGTTTGACGAGCTTGTTCTTCGTTGTGCGTAACCATTACTATGGTCTTGCCATCTTCTTTGTTCAACTTTTGAAGCAGTTCCATAATTTCAGCTCCCATTTTTGAGTCAAGATTACCACAAGGCTCATCGGCAAGGATAATTTCAGGATTTCCCACTATTGCACGCGCAATCGCAACACGCTGACACTGACCTCCCGAAAGTTGCGCAGGCTTGTGATTGATACGATGACTCAATCCCACCTTTGCAAGCACCTCTTTTGCGAGGCGGGTTCGTTCTCTATTACTCATATTACGATACAATAGAGGCACCATCACATTATCAAGCACACTTAGCGTATTGATAAGGTGAAAACTTTGGAACACAAAACCAAGTTTCTCATTGCGAAAGCGCGCAAGGTCATTTTCCTTCATATTCTCAGCTTGCTTGCCACATATTTCCACTGTGCCACTTGTAGGCAAATCCAAAAGCCCCACAATGTTGAGAAGCGTAGACTTACCACAACCCGAAGGACCCATAATACTAAGAAATTCACCCTTTTCAACTTCAATATTTACATTTTCAAGAGCTTGTGTTTCAATCTCATTTGTACGGTATATCTTATTAATACCTGTAAGTTTAATAACATTCATAGTTATATGCATTTAATAATTACTCTCTAATTTTCAATCTTTCACTATTGTATTCGCTCATATCGCTCACCACTACTTCATCACCAGGCTCAAGACCTCTTTCAACCTCAATATAATCATAGTTGCTTGCTCCGAGTTGCACATCACGCACCACAAGTTCTTCGCCTCGACGCACATATAGTGTATAATGTCCTGGGTCTTTGAAGAATGCACCATTTTTAATGCGTTTCACATTCTTACTCACGCCATTATACACATAGATATCGGCTCTCAGACCCGAACGGAATTGCATCACTGTGTCATTTTCAAGCTGTACCGAAAACGCTGTAACGCCATTTTTTGCTGTAGGTTCCACATTACTCACTACTCCAGTGAAATCTTGACTATTCACTCGCACGCGAGCCATATTACCCACTCTCACACGACTGGCATACATCTCAGCCACCTCACAATCCACCTTAAAATGTTTCAAGTCGGCTATGATCGCTACTTGGCTTCCTTGCGCCACTTGCGCACCCACTTGATTGGAAATAAATGTAAGAGTAGCTTTATAAGGAGAACGGATTTGAGCATCATTCAGTGTGCGACGCATTTCGGCAAGCGACTTATTTAACATCGACAACTCTAGTTCTTTCACACTTAACCCAGCTTCCTTCACTTGCTTCTCGTTTTCGTACTGCGTACGGAGTTGTTCCAGTTCAAGACGCTTCGACTGGCATGAAAAATCTGCTTCACGCACCTTATCGGTAGTGCCACTTCCTATACTATCTAAATATTGCTCATTGCGTAGCTCTACTTCAAGGCGATTAAGGCTCATTTCTGCAACCTTTATGCGCATTTGCAAATCGCTTAGATAGGTGCGATTGTTCATTCGTTGCTGTTCCAGCTCAAGACGCTTCATTTCGGCTTGGTCAACAAGTTTATCGTAATCGGTTTGCGCCGATTGCAAATCGAGTTTGAGCAATGGAGAACCTTGCGCCACCTCATCACCCACTTTACAATATACCTCTACAATTCGTGAACCTATCGGAGATGTTATCACTTGTTCAAAGGCTGGAGACAACTTGCCCGAAGCATTCACACTTTCCTCAATATCGCCTATCTCAACTTTGCAATATTCCAAATCTTTGGCATCTACAGTGTCTTGCATCATTGAAATCACAAGACCTAAGGCCACTATCACTACAGCCACAATAGCCACATACTTCAATACGCTATTGCGACGCTCTTTCTGTCTAATTTCTTTGGGTATTTCTCTATCCATTGTATCTTTTTCGTTTTTGGCTACATTATCTACAATCGGCATGCCAAACTCATAACACACTGATAGTCAGCCGTAGTTAAAACAAAAAGAGTGTCCGTTTCCGAACACTCTGTATCACTATCATAAGTCACTTTTCACACCTTATTTAAAGAAATATCGACCCTTCTTTTGTGTGGCGTGGGCATAGTTGATTGCACGCGTTGGACAACGATGTATGCATGCAAGGCACATTGCGCAAGTGCCGTTCCATTTTGGTAATTCACCCGCTTTAAGGCTTATATTTTGCATAGGGCAGATTTTCACGCACGCACCACAATGTGTGCAACGGTCAGCATCCACAACAAATTTCTTATCGGTCATACTATGACGACTAAACCACGGATAGATGATGCGCGACTTAACCCAAGCCCACGAACCTTCCACTACATCTACAGCATGGCGTTTGCGCTTCAAGTGATGCGCTATCGTAGCCACTTGCTTCACAGCAGCTTGTTTCTTGCGCTCTTCAAGCTCCTTGCTATCCACATCAAAGCCAGGAAAAAGAATATAATTATTAGGCATCTGCACCGAATAGGCCGCACAACCCTTGATATCGCCAAGAGCCTCTTGCCACATCTCCACCGACAACCCCACATCATCGCCACATGTAGTAACCATATACACGAAAGTGTCGTCATCATATCCACGAAGCACCATCTTCTTGATAAATTCCACCATCACAGGCGCAGGACCCCACGAATAAGTAGGAAAGACAAAACCAACCGACTCTCCTTCTGCAAGTGAGTACTCATATTGCCCCAAAGCAAATGCTTCCGAGATATGCACAAGTCGCTCTTCAAGCCTATGCGCCAACTCATTAGCCACCCATCGGCTATTTCCTGTTCCCGAAAAGTAAAATATCATAACACTACTAGTATATATTATTATAACTACATATGAATTCTAATTCCTACAACACTCGATAGAATTCTTAACAAATTTAGTTATTTTGCTCTATCTGTGAGCACTTTTCGCAATATTTTGCTCACAAAAAAGAGTTTCTATCACATGTTTGACACTAAAAAAACCAACTCACATCATCTCATCTGATATAAGTTGGCTATTTTATCCTTACACAAATATTATTTCACTGTAATAAGTGTTGCACCGAAGCCGTATTCACGGAAACTTGCGTCTTGTGCCACACAACGAGGATATTTGCGTTTCAATTCATCAAGCAATGCCTTGCGAAGCACTCCTTCGCCCTTGCCATGTATAAACACAATCTTTGCACCTTGATGATTCTTATTTTCCTCCATCACTCGTCTAAACTCATCGAGTTGCACTTCGAGCATATCCTTGTTTGACAACCCTGCTGTAGTGTCGAGCAGCTCAGTGATATGCAAATCGCACTCTATTATCTCGCCTTTCTTTTGAGTCTTTTCGTGCTTTTTCACCTGTTGGCGTTGTGGACGATCTTGCGCACGCTTTTCCTTCATTGCGCGTTCGAGGTCGGCACTATCCACCACCATCATTCGTGCTGGACGGTCGTTCTTCACTATGTCGAGCGCAATCACAGGCGTATCGAAATACTCATTGTCGTGAAAACAATGCATCTTGTAGAACTTAGTACAATCCAAACGATGCTCCACAAGCGCAGGATTTTTCAACTTAAATCCCTTACCTTGCTTAAATGCCACATATTGCACTGCCACACGATCCATTTGAGCAAGCAATGTGTGATTAAACTCCTCGATATGCACTTGTATGTTAGGCTCAACAATGTCGTGATAACGAACCACCCATTCAGCATCGCCATCGCTCTTGGTCATATAAGTGAAATATAGATAGTAATTACTATCATTCACAAGATATGCATCAAATGTCGTTGTGTTGATATGCTTAATCTCACGAGGTTCGTAGGCAAGCACTATATTAAGTGTGTCGCCCTCCTCAGTTTCCTCTATTGGCATAGGCTTAGCGCTTTCCACTATCACCTCTTTCGATGGGAGTGGTGCCACAGGCTTGTCGTAGGCTGTTGGCTTTGGTTTAGCACTTTCCACCACCACACACTCACGCAGAAGCACTGGCTGTTCAAAACCATCTTCATCTTCCACATAAGCCATATTATCTACTATTCTTGAAATGCGTCCTCCTCCCATTTGGTTAAGGAAACGCACTATATCATTCACTTGAGCCATAATAGTCTTTTCTTTCTTGTTGAATTAATTTCCAATTCAGTTAAATTGTCATTTCTCCACAAAGTGAGTAAGAAAGATACTTCTTCACACTCTCAGGCGACAATCCCATTCCAAACAAATACATCATCTTAGTGATAGCGGCCTCACTGGTAATATCGTGTCCGCTCACCACTCCTGCACGAGCAAAGCTATCGCCCGTAACATAACGAGTGCTATGTATTCCACCATTCACACATTGCGTAACATTTAGAATCACTATACCTCGTGCCACTGCATCGCGAATAGCATCTGTAAACCACTTATCAGTTGGTGCATTGCCTGCTCCATAGGTCTTGAACACGATTCCCTTTATATCTGGAGTATTAAGCACATGGTTCAATATCTTCTCGCTCATACCAGGATATAGGTCTACAAACATCACATTTGTATCCATCGAATAACGCACCTTCAGCGGACGCTTCGACGGAACGCGATAGAGCGATTCTTCATTGAAATGAATATCCAAACCGATCTTTGCCAATGGTGGATAGTTGTTACTCTTGAACGCGTTGAAATTGTCGGCACTCATCTTGGTACTTCTATTTCCACGCCACAAATAATCCTCAAACAAGATAGCCACTTCTTGAACCATAGGCTCACCTTGAGCATCGAGCGCAGCAGCTATCTGAAGCGATGTTATTAGGTTTTCTTCACCGTCGGTACGCACCTCACCGATTGGCAACTGCGAACCTGTAATAATAACTGGCTTGTGCAAATTCTCAAGCATAAAACTCAATGCCGACGCCGTGAAAGCCATCGTATCGGTTCCATGAAGCACTACAAAGCCATCATATTCGTCATAATTTTCCTCTATGGCAACAGCAATATCACGCCAATGCGTTGGCGACATATTTGAGCTATCTATTGGTGGATTGAATTGTATATTGTTGATTACATAATCCAGGTTTTTAATCTTTGGCACATTATCGATAAGATGCGTAAAATCGAATGGTTCAAGCGAACCAGTTTCTCGATTTCCTATCATCCCGATAGTTCCACCTGTGTAAATAATCAAAATGTGAGGGCGCTTAACGCCATTTTTTGTCATTGCCATAGCCTATAGTTAGTTTTTTGAGGATTTCAATCTACAAAGTTAATAACAAAAATATTCTGCATACTATTATTTTTGTTTTATTTCGTATCTTTGCTTTATGATGACGATAAGAAAAAGCCGAATTGAGGACATTCCTGCCATTATGCCCATCTATGATAGCGCACGCACCTTCATGGCTCGCACGGGCAATCCCAATCAATGGATTGATGGTTATCCATCAGTAGAGAACATTCGCAACGACATCGAAAACGATGTTCACTATGTTATCGAGCACGACACCGATGGTATTGTGGGGGCTTTCATGTTTCGCATAGGCAACGACCCCACCTACGATGTTATTGAAGGCGCTTGGCTCAACGACAACGAATACGGCGTCATTCATCGTCTCGCATCCAATGGCACACACCGAGGTATTGCCGACCTATGTTTCGACTATTGCTTCACGCAAATAAACAACATTCGTGTCGACACACATCAAGAAAACAAGGTGATGCAAATGGGCATACTCCGTTACGGTTTCATACACTGTGGTACAATCTATTGCCACAACGGCACTCCCCGTCTCGCCTTCCAACTAAGCAAACACCAAGAAAAATAGTACGCAAATTCAAAAAACACGATTTTATCGATATTTTTCGACTATATTTCAATACAAAATATAAATGCATATTGTGTTGAGCTAATGAAACATCTTCGATGTTTTCTGTCGGTGGAGGTATCTTTTCCCTAAGATTCCGTTCGCTATGCTAACGTCATCTTAGGGTTTACGACGCAGTCGTGAGCTAAAGGTTCCATTGCGAAACACCCTTCGGGCGTTCATCTTCGGGTGCTTCAGCGCCCGGAGAGGAGAACATCGCTGAAAGCGATATATAGAACAGCCCTGTACAAGCAAAGCACCACGCCGGGACAAATGCACACACCTATCGAAACAGGCTGAAAGCCCAACATATACCATACAACCCTAAACATTATGCCGTAGGCATTCCACTGCATATTAACCGCGCGTAAACGTAGTGCCGTGCGGTTATAGGTCCATACCACACTGCACTCTCCAAGTGCCATTTCCCAAAAGCATTGCGGAGCATAGACCCACTCGCCCACGCTCCGCACTATCATTTCCAACCCTAAAAATTGGGATTAATGATTGAACCAATTATTCATTTCCAATTAAATACTTTCTTATACACAAACAACAATACAGAATGCAACGATTGTGTTGGATATGGAGGTTCTAATTGAACACCATTAACCCTTACATCAAATTCTTGCTGCGGAACAGTTGGGTCATAATAAGCAGATGACGGATCATTTAACGCCTTATAATGAGATAAGAAATTAATATCTACAACATCTTTTGAGCCATCAAACCAATTTATTTCCAACTTTTGACCTTTCAAAATTTTATTTACAGGGAACGTTCCAAATAGGATTCTTGGCTCTTTTTCCAATCCGCCAAATGATTCATTTGTTACTTTAAGTTTTAGTTTCGATCCGGTATACTTGGTTTCAATATTTGATGTTACGCCTCTATAAGTAAATGTTGTCCCTTCTTTAATCTTTTCAAGAAATTCTTGATTTTCCATTAAGGAATTACCATTTGCATCTACCGGCAAAAAGCGTATTTGACAACAACTTGGTCCTGAAACGATAAGTCCCGAATTAATCATAAGATTGCGGAGATAATATTGAATACCGACTTTACATACTATTTGAGATTTATCTACCGGCACACCATTCAGCTTACATTCTTGCACAAATCCCTCACCATTGGCTGTATTCTCCTTGCGATTAGAGAATGTAACCACATTAGTTTCCCCATTACCACAATCGATGGTAAATGATTCGTTCTCAATTTCCATAGAACCATCTATTCCACCAAATTCAATGATATAGCCTAACTGATTTTTATGACGACAACTTAGATATATTTCATTTTCATTGTGTGAATCTTTTTTCGCTTCATATACCTTATCTTTATATTTTACTGTTATATATTCAGCTAAATTATCTTTATAGATTGTCGTTCCACAATTTTCTCCATGTTCATCAATTAAAGTTATACAGAAACTGATTGGATTCTTTTCTTTCTGTGGTTGGGGTTCTTCTTTATCACTGCAAGCACTCAGCATCAAAAACATAAGTGTATATACAAAAAACTTCTTCATAATTAAACACATATTAAATTATTTAACAAATTTAGTGATTTTATATCAAGAATCAAGGCATTTCCGCAATATTATATATATAATATATGACATTATTATATCCTAACCAAGACGGTGAATATATTGTTCCTTCACATTCATATTCAACATCTTCTAATGTACGATTATAAGCGAGAAAATAAATGTCATCCGAACTGCCGTCCCATCCCCAATTCATAGAGATATATTTTCTATCATCATAATTCCAATATTTACGTTTTGTTACAATGCCTTCAAATGGGTCCTCTTTCTCTGGCCACTCAAATAAAGATAAATCTTCTGTACTCAATTCATCTTCAGAAATTTCATAATAAGGATCAAAAACATAATTTACATAAATTTCTTCAAGATTTTCTCTATATCCATCTATCAGAAAAGCATGCCCGATTAGTGGTCTCAAAGCACACATTAATACAGGTTTAGAAGATTTTAATGATAACCAAATCTTTTCAAAATCATATACATTATTCTCGTTACCTATTAATTTATACACATTCATTACTGGCATAATACTATCCTTTTGTACTTCAGTAACAACACTATAATCTAAATCGAGTTGACTACCTAAATACGATAAAAAAAGAGCTGATTTATTAGTATTATTTTCATTAATATTTTTCGCCAAATTATTCCAACCATTTACCGAGAAATTTGAGAATGTTGGAGTTGAGCCTACTATGGAATCTGTAAAATAAGCTTCCATTGGTAACGTTATACCTCTATTATTATTTTTTCTATAATGATATATCAACTGTCCTAATGCAACAGCCCCACAACCAACAGCACTATGATATATTCCGTAAGTTTCGTTGTTTTCTGGATCTAATTTAATTGAATCAAATGGGGTATAAACATTCCAAGGATAATCTTGGCCCCACTTAGTTTTTATTATATGACTTATACCTTCTGATTGATCATTATATATAGTATCGATTGCAATCCATTTTCCTTGTCCCCAACCTCTTGGAATAATAGTATTGTTATTAACCTTAGGCTCAAGAGATTTCCACATGGAATGTTTTTCTGTATTATTTGAGTTTTGAACATCTCTACTTATTTGAAGCATTCCTAAAACAGCCTTTACCGCAGGATTATTTATATCACTAAGATCTATTATTCCACTATCTGCAAATGCAAGAACAGGAGCAATACGTCGGTCGCCCGAAATCAAATCCCAACCAAGAGTGTCGGCATATTGAGCCACATAGGCAAGGGTATCTCCGTTTTCAATCATAGGAGTAAGGCTGTTGATAGTTTTTCCCTTTCTTGCAATATTAAGGTACTTGCACACCATTTCGGGTGTTACTGTATAGCTCTCAGTTGATGTTGTTTCTCCTGAGCGAGACAACACCGCTTCACTTTCTTGAACTGGTTCATTAATTAACGCATTATCATTACACGCACACATAGCTACACATAATGATACTCCTAATAGGATCTTTTTCATTGTTTAGTTTTAATAGTTAGTTAATTATTTAGTTTTTATTTTATTTTATTTCTTCTTGCAGATATCCTTCGTAGACGATGCCGTCAGCAGTTTCAAGAATAATAAGGTTACATTCCTTGTCGCAGAACACTCTGTTAAGGTCGAATGTCAAGTTGTTTACACTATGCACAGTTTCGCCGTCAGCGTAATAAACCGTTAGCACACCTGCACTATGCATTGTCACATCTATGATATGATCTTCGGTGTCATACCACACTTCAGGTTTCATTACTAATTCTCTTAACCTACCTGGATCTATTTCTCGAAGACTTATATTCTTCTTACTTGCAAACATATTAAAGTTTACAGATAATAAAACAATTAATAATAATAGTTTT
>JAEIGA010000159.1_pt1 | contig 92181 bp, 94 predicted proteins | sample 9270691 | NCBI WGS metagenome assembly JAEIGA01 (sample SAMN17057246, study PRJNA624740) | gut metagenome | biome: biome; isolation source: fecal sample | host: Bos grunniens | place: China: Xizang | collected 2019 | reverse complement strand
GGTCATACCCTCTTCCATGAGATTCATCATAGGTTTGGTTGGACGAACTCCTGTCATAATTCCCCAGGCAAGTTCTTTCCCCGTCACTTCTGATAACCAGTCGTAAACTTTAAGGTTAACATAACGTTTTCTTAGCTTACGGTCTTCGATTTCGGACAATTCGTCTGCTGCGATTTGCAGTATCCTTCCCTCAGCATTTGCACCATGCTGAATGGGGTTACCTTCATATTCTGTTATCATAATTGTCACAACCTGCAGACTTTCTTTGTCTACTTTTTGCTCAATCTCTATTCCCGGACAAAATGCCTTGCTAATATGGTACATATCATAGGCAAACATCTCGTCGTTCACTTGAATTTTAATCATTTCAAACCTCGTTTAACGCACAAATGGATTGTACATTTTTTCATCAGCAATACAAGTTACATCATCATGCCCCGGATATACCATCACATCATCCGGCAAGCAGAACAATTTCTCCTTAATAGAACGCACCAGTGTAGACATACTTCCGGTTGGAAAATCAGTTCTTCCAACGTTTTGATAAAATAAGGTATCTCCACTAATTAAAATCCCTTCTGCCTCCTCATAATAACAGCAGCCTCCTGCCGTATGCCCCGGTGTATGAATTACTTTAAATTTAAAACCAGCAACTTCTAATATTTGCCCGTCCTGCAAACACTCAACCTTGTGATAAGAGTAGCTTGCTCCAAACACCCCTGAAAGATTCATCTTAGGGTCTTCTAAGACTTGCTTTTCTTCTTCGTGCAAATATACAGGAATATCAAATCCCTTCACAAAACCATCAATCCCCATGACATGGTCAAAATGTGCATGGGTCAAAAGAATCGCTTTTGGTGTATAGCCGTTTGATTTTATATGACTTACCAGATAATCCGGGCAAGTGGCAGGGTCTACCACAACCAACTCTTTTGTCTCTTCATTTATTAATAAATAACAATTGGTTCCCATGGAACCTAATACAAATTTTTCAATTTTCATGATTTTCTTTCCTAATTTAGTTTTTACTCGTTATTTAAGTTATTATAGCCTATTCCCCGTTGTTAGACAAGTTTCAAACATTGTGTTTACAACGCTTTTACGGTTTCAAATTAATTAATTAGTTACAACACCGTAGATATCATCCCAAATTATTGCTTATTTCTCGCCAAATACGGTATGCACATAAAAAAACAAAATCTGCACCGTAACAATCAACCATTTCAAACTGTTTTTTATTAAATTTTACGGTGAAGAATGTACAATTTCAATTTCCCACCGTAAACTCACTTTCTTTTGTTTCATAATTATCATATTTTTACGGTGTAATACCTAAATTTCAAATTCCACACCGTAAAATCTGTTTTCACTTCTCCACAATTACTTATCTATACGGTGCAAATCTACAGTTCGACTTATCACACCGTAAAAATACAAAAAAATTGGGTCTAGCAAGATAAAAATCATGCCAAGACCCATTAACTCTATCCTGTTGTACGCTCAATATCAATCACACCTTGTATCTGGCGCAATTTCTCAATAACGTGGTTGAGTTCATCGCGTCCGCTTACCACAAAACTGATATCGAAGGTAACCACATCCTGCTTACTCGTATGTGTGTTAATCGCACTGATATCAATCTTATTTTCTGTATACACTTTAGAAACTTCCATAAGCAGACCTTGGCGGTTATTTGCGTAAATTTTAATACCGCACAAATATTGTCCACGTTCCTCTGTGATGCTTGCTTCCCATTCTGCATCAATCAGTCGAATACGCTCTGACTCCGAGAGATTCAATATATTGACACAGTCTGTTCTGTGAATCGACATTCCACGTCCACGTGTTACGAAACCAACAATCTCATCACCCGGCACCGGATTACAACAGCGTGAAAAACGAACTGCCATATCATCGATACCTTTTACCACGATACCACTCTTTGATTTGGCAACATGAGCCTTATTTTTTGTAGCTTCATTCACGCGTTCGATGATGCTCTCATCGGTAATAACTTCCTTGTGGTCTTTGGTGTACTCCTCTAATAATCGGTTAATAACCTGACCTTCTTTTAAGCCACCATGACCAACCGTTGCCAGAATACCATCCCACTCTTTAAATCCATACTTTGCCTGCACAACCTGCATATATTTCGGTTTCGTTAAATCACTGTACACAAGTGCTTTGGTCTTGCAATATTGCTGCAGAAGTTCTTTTCCGCGGATAATATTTTCTTCTTTAAATTCTTTCTTAAACCACTGATTAATCTTGTTGCGTGCCTGTGTACTCTTAACAATATTTAACCAGTCTCGGCTAGGTCCCTTGGAATTCTGGGATGTCAGAATTTCAATTCTATCACCATTTTGAATCTGGTAATCAATATTTACTAATTTACCATTTACACGGGCACCCACCATCTTATTTCCAACGGCACTGTGAATTGAGTATGCGAAATCAACCGGTGTAGAGCCGTTTGGCAGGTTCTTTACATCTCCATTCGGTGTAAAGCAATATACGTCTTCCGCAAATAAATCCAAACCACCCTTGAGAAGGCTTAAAAATTCACGATTATCCGTATCCTGCTGCCATTCCAAAATCTGTCGAAGCCAAGAAAGTTTTTCTTCTTCCTGCGCTTCCACATTCTTCTGGCCGTCATTAGACTCTTTATATTTCCAGTGTGCCGCGATACCATATTCAGCCGTCTTATGCATCTCTGCAGTACGAATCTGAATTTCAAATGGTTGACCGGCTGTACTCATAAGTGTGGTATGCAAAGACTGATACATATTCGGCTTTGGCATGGCAATATAGTCCTTGAAACGTCCCGGAATCGGTGTGTACATTTCATGAATAACACCAAGCGCCGCATAACAGTCCTTCACAGAATCCACAATTATTCGAACAGCGAATAAATCATAAATCTGGTCAACGGTCTTGTCTTGATTGACCATCTTTTTATAAATACTAAAGAAATGCTTTACACGGCCCTTTACTTCAGCCTTAATGTGGGCATCCTCCATATGCTTAGATACTTCATCTACTATCTGCGCCACAAACAGTTCTCGTTCAGTTGCCCTTGCGTTAATCTGATTCACCAAATCATCAAACACTTCCGGTTTGGTATATTTGAGCGCGAGGTCGTCTAACTCGGTCTTTAATTTGGAAATACCCAAACGCTGTGCCAAAGGCGCATAAATATCCAATGTTTCTTTTGCTTTTTCTACTTGCTTTTCCGGACGCATAAACTGCAAGGTTCTCATGTTATGTAAACGGTCTGCGAGTTTAATCAGAATAACACGAATATCCTTTGCCATGGCAAGAAACATCTTTCGAAGATTTTCTGCCTGTACCTCTAATTTATCTGAAGAATAAGATAATTGTCCTAACTTTGTTACGCCATCCACAAGAAGCGCAACCTCTTTACCAAAGGTTTCTGTAATCTCTTCTTCAGTCATAACGGTATCTTCCACAACGTCATGCAAAATACCGGCAATGATTGTTTCCTTATCCAACTCCAGCTCAGCCAGAATAATACCCACCCACAGCGGATGAATAATATACGGCTCGCCGGATTTTCTACATTGTCCTTCATGGGCATGATAAGCGATATCAAACGCTCTTTCAATCATAGAGATGTCGTCAGACGGATGATATTTGCGAACTCGTCTTATTAATTTGTCATATAATTTCTTTGGATCCTGATAGTCCTCCGGTGCTTTTACCGCATGTCCATCAACAATTTCAAGACCACTATATGGATTTTCCAAAATTTTTGTGTCAGACATCTATATGCCCCCTCTGATGACTTATTTTCCCGGATAAGCAATCACTGTTTCTACATCATATCCTTCTAATTTCTTTCTTCCTTCAAGACCCTCTAATTCCATCAAGAAAACTGTTTTTACTACTTCTCCGCCTAAGCGTTCTACTAACTTGACAATCGCCTCGATGGTTCCGCCTGTAGCCATCAAATCATCAATAATAACTACCTTCTGTCCAGGCTTGATAGAATCCTTGTGCATTTCAATTACAGCACTTCCATATTCTAAATCATATTCAATCTCAACTGTCTCGCATGGAAGTTTTCCCTTTTTACGAACAGGTATAAATGCTTTATTTAAGTTGTATGCAATCGGAACACCAAAGATAAATCCTCTTGACTCCGGTCCTACAACCACATCAAATTCTACATCTTTTAATTTCTCCTGCATTAGGTCAATTGCCAAATGCAAACCTTCTGCATCTTCCAAAATACTAGTCACATCCCTGAAAATAATTCCTTCTTCCGGAAAATCAGGTATACTTCTTACATATTCTTCAATAGATTTTTTCATATTCGTCACTCCTGAATTAAAAAATATACGATATTATATCATTTTCCTGTCGATTTTTCAAACTTTTTTCATACTGTTATCGAAAAGATTGCACCATAATTTGAACATTCTTTCTGCCTTGATATTCATTTATGGTCGGATAATAGGTAAATGCTGCTTTTTGACCTTTTCTCTCTTCATAATATGCAAGAAAAGATGCAGTGTCACCAAAATACGTGGCATCCATCATTCTGCCACTACCATCCTTCACACGCATTTTCAGTACATTCTGATTCTTGCCTAAAACCTGTGTGCTTATAATCTCCAAATCCTTTTCCACAAAAAGCGGTTTTGTATTACCTTTTCCAAATGGTTCTAATAATTCCAACTGTGCAATAAGTTCTTCACTGACATAAGCAAATGGAAGCTGCATATCAATTGATATTTTCGGTGTCAAATCTTCCTTAGAAAGATTTTCATTTTGATTTAATGTTCTGCGCAATTCTTCCAGATTGTGCTTTTCTAATGATACTCCTGCTGCCAACTTATGCCCACCGAACTTTGTTAGTAAGTGTTTACATTTATTTAACTCCTCATACATATGATAGGTTTCTATGGAACGCCCTGACCCTTTGATTCCATCTTCTGCCTGTGTCAAAATAAATGTCGGTTTATAGAAGCGCTCTCGTATCCTTCCAGCCACAATTCCTGCTAAGCTTTCATGACAATCCGGCAAATAAATTACTAATACGTTATCCAGTTTTAAATCTGACCCTTCCACTTGCCTGATTGCTTCTTCTACGGCAATGGCTGTCATATCCTTTCGGTTATCATTGAGGGCTTTTAAATCACCTGCAAGAATATCTGCTTCTTTCTTATTCTTTGCGCGTAAAAGTTCCAATGCTCTTTTGGCTGTATCCAATCGGCCACTGGCGTTCAAACATGGGCCAATCACAAAACCAATGTGGTACGCACTAAGTCTTTGCACATCCACTTTGGTACATTCAATCAAAGCCTTCAACCCTAAATTCTGCGTGCATTTCAACATTTCTAATCCTTGTTTGACAAAGATGCGATTTTCACCCGCCAGGTCCATCACGTCCCCCACTGTAGCGATTGCCACGTTTTCCATCAAGTAATCCACATCTTCTGCATCTCTGCCCATGGTTTCAAACAATGCTTCAACCACCTTATAAGCGACAGCTGCACCGCAAAGTTCTTTAAATGGATAAATGCAATCCTCCCGCTTTGGATCAATTACTGCATCTGCCGGTGGTAGAACATATCTTTTTTCATCCCCTGCTTCTTCGTATGGAACTTCATGATGGTCCGTTACAATAATGGTCATGCCCAGACGTTTTCCGTAGGCAATCTCCTCGTATGCCGCGATTCCATTGTCACAGGTTATAATAGTGTCCACATTTTCTTCATAGGCATGGTCAATGAGGTTCTTGTTTAAGCCATAACCGTCTTTCATCCTGTCAGGAATGTCAATATCCACATCTGCCCCAAGCATACGAAGACCTTCTAACAATATGTAGGTGGCATTGATACCATCAATATCGTAATCTCCGATAACACGAATTTTTCTACGTTCATGAATTTTCTCAAGCAAAATATCAAGAGCTCGATCCATATCCTTCATCAACATGCCATCATGCAAATCTCCGATTGTCCCATTGAGATAAAAATCGATATTCTCATCACCAATGATATCTCGATTACGAATTAACCTAGCAATGATCGGATGGACGTCAAATTTGTCTGCAATTTTCTGAAAATCTGCACCCTTGCGCATAACAACCCATTTTTCCATTGTACACCTCTGAAATAGTACTTCTTTTGTTACAAAATAATAGTAGGGATAGAAGACATCCTCTATCCCTACTATTATGACGTTCATTTCGTTATCTGTAAAGTTTTTTCGTCTAAAAATTACGCCAACATTCCTCCTAAAGTGCCACCGCCAACACAAAGAATAATCGTCGATATGGTATTTAGACCATTCGTATTAAACTCGCGATAAATACCGTATGATATGGCAAACAATAACAAGACATAGATTGTTCCGATTATCATTCCCCATAAGAACTTTTTCACCTCTGTGAGCTTTCCAATGATAAATCCACCCATGAAAGTTGATATAATATAGATAGATACAATGCCCCCTACTACAACCTGCTCGTCCAATTCAAACTTGTACACAAGAAAAGCTAAAATAAGTAACAAGATGCCTGTTATGATATAAGATGCCAACAATGATTTCAGCACCCACATGACTTTTCTTCCCACATCTTTTTTACGCATAAAAATCCCTCCTTCTCTACCACAATGTATGAGAAAGAGGGACAAATTATGCTTACTGTTCCATTTGTCTTCCCAAGAAATTAGACGCGCATGTTACCACCTTCTGCTCCATCTCTCCTAACTTCTTCTTACCTTGCTTTTCCAGTAAAATAACTGAGCCCAATACATCTCCCTCGCAGATAACCGGATTGATAATCTGTCCGTAGAAATCATTTTGTGTTTCTTCAGTAATCGGAACAAACTTTCTATCTCCCTGATACGCTAATATTTGTTCTCTTTCAGAAATCGCAGTTTCTAAACGCTTACTGATGTATTTATCCTGTAACTCTTTTTTACCATAACCTGCAGCAGCAATCACCTGGTCATGGTCTGTGATACAAATGGTTGTTCCAAGTGTATTCGCAAGACTTTCTGCATAATCCTTTGCAAAGTGGGAAAGTTCTCCTATAGGTGAATATTTTTTCAGAATGATTTCCCCTTGTCTGTCTGTGAAGATTTCAAGGGAATCTCCTTCACGGATGCGAAGGGTTCTTCTGATTTCTTTTGGGATTACGACACGACCTAGGTCATCCGAAACTGTCAATACAGACCCAAAAAAAATTTTCAAAAAATGCAATTTTTATGAAACCATCTGTAATCCATCAGTAAAATTCCATTTTACTCTAATGGTTTCCGAGTCAAAAATCTGCACTTCATCAATGAAAGTATACATCATTTCTTTCATTCTGTCTTCCGGCAAATTAAGCAAATGGTTCATGTTTTGTTCATCCGCTTTTTTCGCCTCCAGTTCTTGAATTGCTGATTGCAGTTCTATCAGTTCTGCCTCAGCCTCTTCTATCTTTTTCTTAACTCTTATGCTCTCATCAGTATATCGTTCTTTCTCTTTGATAAAACCGTCTCTATCAAGATAGCCGTCTTTGTACTTGTCATATAATTCAGATTTCTTCAAATTTAATGAAGCATAACTTTGTTTTAAATACTGCAAGGAACTTTTTTTCTTTTTAAGAATCTCTTTATTGATACTCTTAGTTTCCTGCTTGGCATTCTCCGTGAGATATAACTTTGCTTGTGCCGAAAACAAGTGATACAGGACGTCTTCTAATCTAGTTTTAGCCCAATATATCTTTTTACATTCTTCGTCGCCTGTGTATCTTACATGTGAGCACGAATAATAAGTGTCCTTTCCGTATGTTTTTTGTAACTTATATCCACAGTAAGGACATACAAAAACATTATCATTTTTCGATTTGTTCTTCTTGGTTTTCTTTACTTTTCTCAACATTTCTTGAGCAGCAAAAAATTCTTCTTTCGTAACAATTGGTTCATGCGTATCTTCGATAATTAACCACGATTCTCTTGCAGTTCGCTTATCGTGTCTATCTCCAACATGTTGCTTTTTTCGTTTATGATAAACCATAACGCCTCGATACTTTTCATTGCGAATTATCTCTACAATCACCGGATGCGTCCACATGGTATTCTTGCGATATCGACTATGCTGTTTCTTAATGCCTTTATATTCTGTCGGTGTTGGTACTCCTCTTTCATTAAGATACAATGCCACATCTGCAGTACTGCATCCTGCAAGTATTTTTTTGAAAATCAATCGAACGATACGTGCTGCTTCATCATCAATCACGAGCTGATGCTTTTGCTCTGGCAACACCTTATATCCGTATGGAGGGGTGTTAACAAATTTGCCTTTCTCCATCAATTGATATTGAACTTGTTTTACTTTAGATGATAATTGTTTACTGTACATATCATACATCATCATCTTGATGATAACTGCCATTCCTGCGGTAGTTCCCTCATAATCATCACTATCAAAATTGTCATTGATTGCAATTACACGAATATCTAATGAAGGAAATTCTTGCTCGAGGATATTTCCTACTTCCACATAATTTCTACCGATACGAGAAAGGTCTTTGACTACAATAACATTAATCAATCCTTGATTCGCAGCTTTGATCATATCTTGGAATCCTGGTCTATCCATATTAGTTCCGCTTCGTCCGTCATCGACAAATTCCACGATATCGTATCCATCTAACTCTTCCATACCAAGAATATAATCTCTCGTGAGTTTTCTCTGATTGGCAATACTTTCACTCTCGTATTTCTTACCAACAAACTCAGTGATTTCGTCTTCCAGAGACAAACGAAGATAAATGGCGACTGTTCCTACACGTCCACTAACAATTGCTTTCATTACGCCACCTCCTCTTCGCGTCTATTGATTGCAGAACGTAATTTATCAAATTCATCCATACATTTAAATGTAATCTTAATTCTTGAATCTTCATAAATCATAATTTTGTCAACCAATGTTTCTATCAGTTCTCTTGTTATGCTTTTGGGATTTTTCCACTCCTGCAGAACTTTTTCCCACGTTCCATCTACTCTTGTGTCGATTTTTCGGAATGAATTATCACTTTCCATATATTGAATTTTAAGTTTGATATCATCTAATTGTTTTGTGTAAATATCTCGCATTTCCACAAATTCATCACTAGTCAGAAGACCTTCTTTATAATCTTCATACAAACCAGCACGCAGTCTCATCACTTTGTCTTCTTGCAATTGAAGTTCATGGATTTCTCTCTGCACCTCTTTAGTACGCAATTTGACAATCGGATGCTGTTTTAAAATATCTAGTTCTGTCTTCAAATCTGCAAACAATGCAATATTTACGCGAATAGCACCAAGCACCGCATTATCTAAATCCTCTTTTTTGATTTTCTTAGGAGTGCAATAGTCCTTGCCATGCATATAGTAATTTCCACATTTGAAATTATAGTATGCTTTATCTCTCTTTTTACTAAGGGACCTGACCATCTTCATTGCATAGCCGCAATCTCCGCAAAACAAATACCCAGTGTACAAGTTTTCAACTTTAGGTAAATCATATTTGTTTTCATTTTTCTTGTAAGTCTCATACTTGCTCTGATTAATTGCTTGAACTTTTTCAAACACTTCCTTGCTCACAATTGCTTCATGCTTGTTTTCAACAATTATCCATTTGTCTTTACTCACTGGTCGTAATTCTTGATTCAAATAAAAGCTGGCTAATTGCTTTCCTTGCACAACATTCCCTACATACGTTTCATTTCTAAGAATGTCATATACTACATGCTTCGACCAAGGATACGCTTTCCCGGTCTTACTATAATTACTCATAATACCCTTGAGATATTTGTAATAAGTTGGAGATGGGATATGCATTTTATTAAGTCGATTATAAATCTCAGAATATCCTTGTCCCTCTGATCTCCATTCAAAGATTTTTCTTACTACCGCTGCAGCTTCCTCATCCACTTCTAATACATACTTGTCAGATTCCGATTTTTTGTATCCGTATGGAGCATAACCACCGATAAATAATCCTTGTTTTCGTTTTGAGCGTAATACAACACATGATTTCTTCGATATATCTTTCGAATACAACTCATTGATAAAGTTATCAATCATCAGATACATCTGGCTTCTACCTTCTGTATCATACTTACTGTCATAATCGTCTCTTACAGAAATGAAACGAACATCCATTTCCGGAAAGATATTTGTTACATAATCCGTTGCCTCCAAGGAATTACGTCCAAATCTGGACAAATCCTTTACAACAACGCAATTATATTTACCTGCATTAATATCTTCCATCATTTCGTTAAACACTGGACGGTCAAATACTGTTCCGGTGTGACCATTTTCGATAAAGACTTTTCCAATTTCTATATCGACTTTTTTCTTTAAATATTCACGAATAATTAACTCTTGGTTTTCAATACTATCACTGTCTTTTTTTCCATTATCAAATTTCGATAATCTTAAATACAAAGCTGCTAAATCCAAATGAGGTCTGGTCTCAGGTTGTGGCTTAACAGCATTTTGTTTTCTACTTGTACGTGCCATTACACCGCCTCCTGTTCGATTATGATATTTTTCTCATTTAGAAGTTCCAACACTTCTGCAAACTGATCGTGATAATTAAAGATAATTTTCACTCTCTTATCTTCGTAAATATAAATAGATTTAATCAACTGTGCTACCATAGTACGATTTAATTCATCCATATCTGCATATTGGAGAAAACGTTGCATCCAAACATCATCCGAGATTACTGATTTTCGATTCTGAATCTTATCGTCAATTTCGGCAATTCTATTTCGCAACTCTACTGCCTTCTGCTGATAACCTAATTTATATTCCATGTACTCCTCTTTTGTAATCAATCCGTCTTTCACGTCTTCATACAAAGTTCGTACTCTGTCGACTTGCTTTTTCAGGGAATCCTCTAAGACCATTCTCTTTACTTCTAGTTGTTCATATGCCTTCTCATCATCCCATTCAGCTTTGCAATATTCCATAACACCTTGAATATCTCTGAGAACTTTCGATTGAACCGCAATACTTTCTTTCACGATTTGCACGAGCAACGGTTCTGACAAGTTATGCTGTGTACACGCCTCTCTATCTTTCTTGTGCGTTGAACAACGAAAATAGATATAATCGCAACCATTGGCTTTCACAGTTCGTTTATGCATAACTTCGCCACAATCTCCGCAATACACCTTGCCCGCAAATAGACTCAATTCTTGGTCCTTATGTGCTCGACGTACATCTTCTATGAGTAACTGCTGGACAACATCAAAATCCAACTTATCTATAATAGCAGGATGTGCATTGTCATAACGAATCCATTTCTCTTCGCTCTTCGTGTATCTCTTTTTCTGTTTAAAATTTTTCTTGCTAACTTTACCCTGAACAAGATTGCCAATATATTGTTCATTCTTTAAAATACGAAAAACTGTGGTCGCTTCCCACACACTCTTCTTATATGTCTTAAACCCATTGCCACAACGAATTCCTTGCTCGCGTTTAAAATCCATTGGCGTAGGTATATGTTCCTGTTCTAATATTGTAGCTATTTTCTTTGCACTAACCCCAGATATATACATTCTGAAAATTCGTTGCACTATCGGTGCGACAAGTTCATCAATTACTAACTTGTTCTTGTTTTCTTCGGACTTCTTATAGCCAAATGGTGCATAAGATCCTATGAATTGTCCTTCTCGGCATTTACTATCTAAGGCAGAACGTGTCTTTCCGGATATATCTCTTGCGTATTGCTCATTTACGATATTTATGAAAGGAATAATAATTTCTCTTACTTTTTCATCCCCATCAATTGTATCAATACGGTCATTAATAGATATCAGTCGTAGTTCGTATACATCCAAAAAATCTTGCACGGTACGTCCTGCTTCAACATAGTTTCTTCCAAGTCTGGACAAGTCCTTCACAACAACGGTGTCTACTTTTCCCTCTTCGATAAATTCAAGCATACGAAGAAAATCCGGTCTATTGTCAAAAAACACGCCCGAATATCCATCATCCTCGAATATTTCTACTACCTCAATATTCTCTTGTCTTTCAATGAATTGTAATATCAGAGACTTCTGATTTGCGATACTGTTGCTTTCATCTTTTTTCAATTCAGCAACAGAGCCGTCCTCACGCGATAATCTAACGTAAACGGCGGCCTTATAGATTTTGTTTGATAATTCTTTGTTCATTTTGCGCCCTCCATTTTACTCGTCTAGATTACCCAAGTAAATGGAGTTTCGCGATTTGGTCCTTTTATATTTAATACTATAACATGACTTCCCGCAAAACTCCACTACCAATTTTTGTTTTTATGAATTTGCATTCACAATGATACGTTTGTACCGGTCATTAAATGAATATGGTGTGTCCGCATATTCCATCTGAACCAACACATCCCCCACCATAATGAAATACGGATTCTTAACCTGCTTTAGATAGTCAAGAATCCGTTTCTTTTGTTCATCATCTTCATTAATTTGTATTTCTTCTAAGCGTGTAGCTTGATTTCTGTCAAAATCGTAAATACTATTTTTCTTTTTATCCGTCATTCTTGCTATCACTCCTTTGTGGTAAGTATTTCCACTTTATTTCTTATTATTCTTGGTTTCCAACTCTTTGATATACTCCTGAGCTTCCTTTTCTGTAGGGCAAGCCACAACTCGCTTGCCCTTTCTGTCATACACTACTGTTTCGGCACCATACACTCGATATGAGTATGGTGGAACAAAATCAGTCTTGGCTTTTGATTGTTTCATGATTATTCAATCTCGTAGACAGTCACTGTGCAATGCCCAGTTCTTTTTGGGGTTACTGGTTTACCATCTTCACGGTCCGGCAAATCATCGTGGACTGAAACAACTTCCAAGCCTCTTACCGATAACATATCCAAAAATTCCAACACTTCATCTGGATCTTCAGAGATGTCATCCGAAGTCACAACTACGAATCCGTCAATGTCATATTCTCCCAGCAAGCGAATAATTGCATCACGACCAATATCGCTCATGCAACCTTCCTCATTATATTCACTTACAATAGCTGCTAAATTCAACTCCTCAACTCCTACGAAAAGTTTAAGGATACCACTCTTTTGAGAAGTCATTCTAAAATCATTTTCTTCCATAAAAAATCCAATTACATTTGGTTTACACATAAGTTTTCTCCTTTTTGTTTATTTGAGTTTTATTTGCGCGCTCATCTAACTCACATCAATGGACATAAGACCTCTACGCCTTTTCAGACGCTTTATGAACCCCTATATCCACTCATGTGGGGAGATGAACTCTCCCGCACCAAACTTCCTACTTTATATAGAAAGAACTTTGAAGTTGCTATCCTCCACACAACGCAGTATCCGTGCCCATCCCGGACTTACGCTAGTCGCCACTCTCTGCAAGTGCATATCGCTGAAATGCAGGTGCGCCATCTATCTCATTAACTCCAGAGGCAAATCTGGTAGGCACAACCCTCTGCTACTATCCTTCACAGGCAACAACATTAGTTGCAGGATATTCGTCGCACGAAATGGGGTTCTGCCACCCCTTATCACTAAGAGGCGAAATAGAGAATCACGAAAGTTTTTATTATTCAATTATCAAAAAAACAACTCATGGCATTTTCGGTTGAAAATAATAAGATTGCCGCCCTTTTGATAAGGAGCAATTTTGATTACTTCTTTCCTTGCCATGAGTTAAGTATAGATTACATTTTTTTCTTTTTTTAGGCACATACTGTAGTACTTTGTACCCAACATTGTGGTAGTTTATAGATTATCAAGAACTGCCATTACAATTCTTATAGCTTTGTGCTGTTTTTCAAAATCAAAAGCATTCAAACGTTTTGACACCTCTTCAACGCAACAAACTTGTCCGTGAATCAAATAATCAAGCGTAACATTGAAATACTCTGCAATCACACAGAGTGATTCGATATTTCCGCTTCTTACACCATTCTCTATTGCGCGGTAAGTTTTTATGTTCAAGCCCATATCTGCAGAAACGCATTCTTGAGACTTACCCAGAGAGGTTCGCAAATATTTAATTGTCGCCCCGGTTCGTTCCATGTCATACATAACTGCACCTGCTCCTAACATATCCATCGTTGTTAAAGAAAAGAGTTGATTAATTGTTTCTACACACATTTTACAGACAGAAAGTTTCAAACACCACCCCACGTGCTGTCCTATTTTCAACACTAAAAAAACCTTTAAACTCAAGGCTTTTTCAAGTCTTTGTCTAAAGGTTTTTATAAAAAACTATCAATATACTGGACACGGCGTGTCTGATAATCAAAAAATTTATTCAATTTTTTTAGTAAGTGGTGGTTGGTTGTATTCCTGCAAAAATCTATTACAGTATGCCACATCGCCGTTTTCAAATTGTGTGTTAAGTAAATATGAATATGCTTGGTCAGGCATAATCTTGCGCAAACTGTAGCCCGCTAATGCAATCATGTCCTCGCTCCATTTTGGAATCAATTGTAATGCAATACAAATAGCTACTATGTATGGTAATTGAGGCTGCACTTCATCTAATCTATATCGTTGTATCGTTTTGTCCGAAATTCCCGTCAATTCATCCATCGTTGCATCTTTGTAGTGCATACGTTCCATATGCATTGTGAGCATTTGCCCAAACGTATTAGTTGGTCCATTTCCATCATCATCGTAATAATCAAGAAATTTGGAAAACCGTTTTTGCTCTGTCTTGGATAATGATGTTTCAGAAGTTGCTCGTTTAAACGAGAGGAAAGTTACAAAACCGCTTATAGGAACCTGAACTTTTTGTGTTGGCCCTGTCTTAGGTTGTATAATAGCCTCTGTTATATGAGTATGTGGAACACTTTTATGTATTACTCGGAGACAATATTTCTCATCAAAGCCCACAGCATCTAAATTCAACGCTAATATCCCATTTTCCACACGAAACGCCTCACATGTTTTAACAACTAATCGTTGTTGATAAAACATATAGTTGCCACTATCCATAATACTACGAAATTCTTCATTTTCCTTATACATTGTATGAAGATCTTCATGCGAAAAAATAACTTTCTCACATTCTTGAGTATAAATGCCTTGCATGAGAATATCTTGCACTAGCAGTTGTCTTCGTCTTTCCAATATCATCCGCGCATTTGGATTAGGCATACGTCTTCTTAATGCAGGTTTGCCCCAAGGAGTATCGTGCCCATATGCCCTAGAAAGTTTACTTCTGTACTTCCTTGAAGCACCACTTTTTGTTCTGAGACCTTTGATAGATTTTGGTTTCTTTGGTTCCCCTATTCTTCTCACAGACATCTTCATTCCCTCTAACGCATTCTTAATTTCTATACACATTCTATTATAAATGATTTTATGGTCAATATCAATTCTCTGTTTCTGATACTGCTCACTAGCAAGTAGCCACATCAACAATATCCTTTATAATTAATAACACTTTTTTCTTTTTCTTTTCGTCCATTTGATTAAGAATATCACTAATTTCAGAATCTACATAATTTCCGCTGACCAGATAATCTAAGGTACACCCAAAATATTCTGCTATCAAGTATAATGTATCGACACTACCTCCACGTGTTCCACTTTCAATAGCTCTATATGTTTTTAAGTTAATCCCGATCTCTTCAGCAATACATTCTTGTGTTTTGTCGCGTTGCTTTCTTAAATTCTTAATAATTTCTCCGGTTATTTTAATATCGTACATCTTATCCTCTCTTTCTAGCGAATAACCAGAAAGAGAAATATAAAAAAAGGCACAGAGAATCCCATATACTGGTTATTCTCTTGCGCCTTTGGTGCTGACACGCATATAACGTCGCCCTTGTCAAGGAGTGCCATTATTCTATTGTTCCATTTTCTCCTAAACTAATAATATTCCACAATCTATATTTTTAAATAGTAATTGTTCAGTATAATTTTTTGGATGGAGTATTCTTTTACATTTTTCACATTTAAATTCAAGCCCATCCATATTCAACACTGTTTTTCCTGTCAGTGTATCAGGTAAATAGTAATAAGCGAGTAACTTATTGCACCTTCTACAACGAATTTCTATTCTATTATCCATCACATTCCTCCTGGCAATCATAATACTAATCACTCAAGACGGTATAGGGAAACGAAAACCGTCGATGAATCGGTTCTCACAGCAAACCGTTTCCGACACGTGGAGCTTATCACGCAGTTTACTGTAGCTCATGCTGACCAAAACCAGTTCGAGTAAATCGAACATTTGTTCTGTTTGTATTCTATACCTAATCTTATTTTTTTTCAAGTGTTTTTTATCATTTTTAAGTTTAAATTAACTAATAACAAAGTCAATTTCTTCCACATTTAATGGATTGACATTAACTTTTCTACCGACATTTTTCTCTTTAAACTGCTGCACTAATGATTTCGAAATTCTTTTTCGCCCATTAAATGATAATAATAATTCTTTCACATCTACAAATATACAACGATTTATGTCGTATACATAGATTTTTAAATCAATAGATGATTCATAATCACCCCCAACAACATACGTGCCACAACCTCCTGGATATCTTCCCTCGTACATATGCTGCTTGCTCTGTTTCACACCTTGTTTTATACAAACAAATCTGTCCACATTCCAAATCACGTCCACGATTCTTCCACGCATAAAAATCCCTCCAAAAAAATAGACTCAAACCTCAAAAGCATACATGCCTTTTGGTTTAAGTCCATTCTAACACAAGTTGTTTTCCAAACTTTTATTCGAAAAATCTTTTTATTTTTTTTCGTGCAAAAAGTTCCAAAGTAAACTTCCCACGAACTTATTAGTAACATTCAATGTTTCTGATCCTTCTAATTTTTTACATTTTTCTACAAATTGTTCTTGTATCGTCTTTGCGAGAGTATCTTCCTCATCGATATTTTCTAGTAACATGATTCGTGTTTTTAACCCTTCAATTTCCATTCTCTTTTCAGAAATTTCCCTTAAATAGTGCTGCTTTAATTCTTCTTTGCAAGCAAGTTCCCCATCCCGGACTCGTTCACTATACATCCTATAGCTTTCACAACCTTCTTTAATCGCTTGTACACTATAAGCATTATTTTCATAATCTCTGTTTAATCGCACTAGTTCCCCTATGTATTGCTCATAATATTGCATGCGATGTTCTCCGATATCATTTATCTCTTCAGGCCTTTGAAATTGAATATTTTCCTTTTGTTCCTCGATTTCTTCCATAATCAATTCTATCACTTTTGCAATGCCCACATCTAATCCTATATTACTGGCCGTTTCCAAATCAAATGGATTTAGAACTTCGATTGGTGCCGCACCGACATTAATCCAATCTAGCATTCTTACATAATCCGAACCATATATGCAACGCCTATTATGCTCACCAATTCTTTCTTTGAATCGCTGTGTTGAAAACATTGTATACGTACTCTCGTCAATCCTAACAGCTAAGTATTTTAACAAAGCTCCTAAATCCTCGCCCGCTTCACTAACATAAACATCTGAGAATAGTGCCAGTTTTTTTACAAGCATTTCCGACCATAACACAATTTTCTGATTAACCAAATGGCACGGAAGGCAATATACTAATTTTCTAAATGGTGCCGGAAGCTTTTCTGTTTCATCTAAAAGCATAGCGTAATAGTCTCTAATATTTGTCATGGTAACCTTATCTTTATTAGAATTTTTTCTCTTCGCAGGATTTTTTTCTTCACAACGAATTAATAACGCTAATAACTCTGCACATTCCGCCGGATAAAACACCTCTTTCCTGCTATCCGATGCTATTCCATCTAATCTAAAGTACCTTTTATCTATGTTATAGCGTTCGCATATCCTATTGATACAGTTATTTAACGTTTTGTCATTATCACATTTTGATAACTTCGCCATTTCTATTGTACTAAAATCAACTGCCCTTCTCTTTGCTAACATTGCCATAACATATCCTCCTTTACCACTTAGTCCCAAATTTGTACACTATTTTTGTAACGATTCTTATTTTTTCGTTTTAAAGTAACATCCTGGTCTAAATCCGGTTGCTTTTCCTGATGAGTACGCTCCTGCTATACCAAACTTTTCGCAAGCCTCATCAACGTACTGCTTAATTTTAGCTTGCTCGCCAATTACCCATAGTGCTCCGCCTTTTGAACGCATATCACGTACTTCTAAGCCTTTGCTTTCAAAGTATTCGCGAACCGCACTTTGAGAATAATCTACTATTGCTGACTTTTTCTTCTCCTTCGGTTCCTTGGTAATAGGGCTAACTTCTTTTTTATCTGTTTTATTTTCCTTTCTTTCAACTTCAAACAATTCTGAATTTATACTCAATGTTTCGCCATAAATATATAATTCATCCAGAGCTCTCGTGTATGCAATATATTGTTTATTAGGACTCATTCGTCCCGAAATTGCAACTACAGTACCAAATTCTAACCCTTTTGCCTGCTCTACCGTAATAAGATTCCAACGTGTCCTGTGAAAATCATGCGCTTCTCCTGTCATATCATGAATTTTATCTCGGAACATTGCGTATTGTAGAAGTATCTGTCTTGCTTCATTCTCATCATTGACTATAATTGCGCGTATCCCTGGTTTTTGAACATTCAAAAAAACTTCGTGCATTTTTTTGTTAAAATCTTCGTGATTAGCAATCACACTTACACCACTACCCGGAGTATTAATTGCCTCCATATTCATTCCAAATCGTTTGTTACACTCTTCAGTAATTTGACTGGCATTACGATAATTTTCCATTAAGAATTTTTCCGAAGCACAAATAGTCTCCTTAAACTCCTCCCATGAATCGACTCCTTTTGTCCCTTCAATATGTTGTTTTACATCTCCATATAAATTTAAAATCAAGTTATCACCATTGATTTTTTTGATAAGCTTCATTTCTTCTGGAGCCAATCCTTGAGCTTCATCGATGCATATTAATTTTTCTTTCGATATATTTGATGCACCTTTGATTTCATACATAATTTTTAGATACAAATATGGTGAAAATGAAAGTCCTTTTATTTGTCCTTTATCATTTGGAATTTGTCCACACATTTGCATAATATTAGAATATATCTCTTGCACAATATTCTCTCTCAATTTGGTATAATATGCAGTCGCATCAAGAATTTCCTCAAAATAATCAAAATCCAAATACAAATCATTTTTCTTGAGAATTTCAGATATTTGTTTGTCATAGTTCTCTGCGTAAAGATGTAAATTTTCGCCAAACTCTTCATACTTCCACTCAATGTCACTAAGTTCATGCAAAAAGCTTCTATATCCCTTATAAATTATTTTCCGCAAATCCAAAACATCATACAAGCTCTTTCTATCATTATCCTCAAATTGAGGTTTTAATCTATCAAAAACTTCAACGAGTTTTTCTAGAACATCTCCACATATTTGGAGGTTCTCAAAATAGGAATTATCTTCTTTAACCTGTGTGCGCACTTCAATACACATTTGTTTTCTCTTCTGCGCGTTTTCTATTGCATTTTTTCTATTCTGAATTGCCACCTCGCCCAAATTAGGTTCTTCCAATTCCTTATTCTTTTGTGCGATAATAGCGTCTTGCTGACTAATTTCCTTTCCAATATTTCGTAAAATATATGTACGATAATTTTTGGTTTTTTCAGACAGGTCCTTGATCGCGAGCATGCATGATTTACATAATGTAAAATACTCTTTCAAAACATTATTATTAGCTACTATAATGCTATTTCCGGTTAAAATATAATCAAAGATTCGCGTATCTATAGTATTTAACGATGAACGTTTTGGATAAAGTCCAAACGTAGTTAATCCTTCACTAAAATCATAATTTTTCTTTTTTATCAAGTCTTGTGCTTTTTTCTGAATATCACCACTTAAACTTACTCCAAAAATATACGCCTCTTGTTCTTTAGATACTTTCGTTTTATACGAAACTTTACCATATACATCCAAATCGATACCGTACTTAGATAGAACATAGTCGTAATATTGGTTAATAGTTCCCATTTTTAACTCGGTGATTTCTAGTTCTTCTCTCATATTTTCTACCATTTGGATATATGTTTCCGATGGTGAAATGATATATATATTACTGCTATTTAATTTGTCAGGATTATCATAAATTAAAATTGGCAGTCTATGTAACATAATCATAGATTTCCCTGAACCAGCACATCCTTGAACAATAATCTCCTCATCATAAGGAAGTTTGATAATATCACCTTGCTTCTTTTGAATCGAAAAAATAATATTTTGAAATTCTGTGTTTTCTCTTCGGCTTGCAAGTTCTGACAAAAAAGCATCATAAATGATTTGTTGTGCTTCTTCACTTGTCAATGGAAATAAATGCGTCACATCTTGTACAAAAGAAAATTTTGTATCAACATTTCTTTTTAATTTTAATTCGTAGTGTGTATAATGCTTCTTTCCATCCTTATCAGCAACAACCCCATCAAATTCTTCAGCGCAATTATCCAAAAGAAAATGCCTACATACATCGCGTTTCCATTCACAAACCAACAAATTTTTCTTCTTGTCCATATATGTAGACAGACCTATCTTTAATTCTATTTCTGTCTTCTTACCGTCTCCATCATCACACATTAATAGCAATCTACAAGTATAAAGTTCATCCTTCGATTGTCTTGCTCTTTGAATACCACTTAACAAATCTTTCTTTTTATTCTGAGCATCTACAATTACTCCATATGCTTCTGGTCCTTGTTCTTTAGCCTTGCGATAATTCCATAAAATACTTTGGAGCCTATTATCATGGTCCTTTATTTCTCGTTCTAATGTGAAAATAAGATTGTCTACTATCTGCTGTTCTTCTTGTATTAATTGCTTTTTATCCAACTCTATCATTCTCGTCCTTCTTCCTATCATATGTTAAAAATGGCTTGTAATAACCGAGAAGTATAAAATCCTTCAAAACGAATACAGGGGAAAAATTCTGTAAAAATCGGTTCGCCCTCTGTAATAAAATCTGCAGCACATAATGGTTGTCCAAACCATACCGTTTTATTATCAATAATAGTAACCGGCGTGGTTATATAACCATAATTTACTTTATGTTTTCTAATACACGATGGAATAATAAGTGACTCTTCTGTTCGAACAAGTACTTCTACTCCAATACTCGCTGCCGCATTCAACTTCTCGCCTAGCTCAGTAATCGAGTCTTCGTTTTCTTCTAACAAACCCGGAACATCTATATGAATCGACTTTTTTGCACCAGAAATATCTACTAAATATTGTTCCCAACTGTCCTCTCGATTTCCGATCATTACTTTAAATCCGTTGTTCTCTCCATGATATAAATCAATAATTTCTTCGGCATCAATGTAAGCAGCTTTTCGTTTGGTTTCATCTATTGCTTTTCTGAAGAGTAATGACTTAGATAATTTTTTCCTTTGCAGAAAATCAGTATTTGCCACCAAAATAAATTTCCCTTGTGCTCGTGTCAATGCAACGTTAAACAATCTATTTGCTGTGTTGTTTTTAATTTGTGTAAGTAAAAGTCCTGGAAATCTCATTCTAAAGCAGTCAACAGCATCATATATTATGATTGGTTTCTCTGATCCTTGAAATTGATGAACCGTGGCACAAGTAAGTGCATTATAACGCTTACTTTTTTCTTGCAAATCTCTAATCATTGCCAAAATCAAACGGGACTGTGCACTATACGGTGTAATAATACCAACCTCATATTTATCTATATATCGCTCGGCAATCGTTACACACATTAGTGCCGACAGTAAATTGACTCTTGAGCCATCCATAGTTTTAATACAAGCCGAATATGTTCCACTAAGATCTACTAAAGCAATAGCCTCTTCATTGACTGGACCACAGCTAGCAATTTCATCTCTATCTTCAATAATCTCTTCTGCTGTTTGAAGCATACCTCCATACATATATTCACTGACAAAATCGGAAATATCCTTATGCATTCTCCATTGCTTGTCTAACATAACAAGCCAGTCATGACCCTCGTCATTTTCAACTGCTCTTGTTATGCCCGTATATTCGAAAATATCTTGCGCAAGGCGTTCTTCCTCATCATTCTGAACAATCGCTGGAAGTTGTCTGAAATCTCCTAAACAAACAAAGTTTTGTCTTGCCAAACCACCCGCAAAAACAATTTGCGGAACATATGCCATACTAGCCTCATCAAAAATAACGACATCAAACATCTGCGTATATATGGTTTTATCTATGACCGCTTTTGAAATAGTTGTAGCAACAAACGCAGCATTATCCACTACTTCTTTCTCTATATTTGCTACTCTTCTTCTAATTTGATTTAATCGATCATTAATTTGTTTGCGTCTAATTTCTCTTTTATTAGTTTTCTTTTTTTCAGCCAATAAAGAATAATACTCTTCTGCTACATGTGGTTCTAAATTAAGCGCATATTGAAATGATGTTAAACTTTTGCTCTCAATAAGTTTCTTTACTCGTGGATACCCATATCGAACAATCTGACCTTCAGGATGATCTGCTTTTTCTGCTACTCTCAGCAAGGCACCATCAACAGATACATTGCTATACGAAAGCATTAAGACTCTCTTACCTGAATAAATGTAATCTAATGCAATTCTTGCCAATGTTTCTGTTTTTCCTGTTCCCGGTGGGCCCCAAATAAAAGTGATTTTTTCGGAAGTTCCTCGCCTCACTGCAGTATTTTGACCTTTTAGAATAGATCGCATTGGGTTAATCTTGCTTTTTCCCTTACAAGCTAATTCATAGGCAATGGAATTACTTGTTGGATTCATTTCTCCCAATTGTTCCATTAACATTTCTAACAATATCCATTGCTCTGCAGTAAACTCTATACTCGCTACATTATCGCCAATATATTCCATAGTACGAATCATCATAGAAAAATCTTCGCAAGAAACAACATACGCTGATACAATATTATCTGGAAACCATATTTTTATCGGGGTACCTTCCGGAAAATGATAATCCGTATCTGTGTCAAAAGCATATAAATACTCTTCATATTTTGTTTCTATTCTTTCACCATCCACTGCTTTGTAACGTTTGCCACCTGTTGACTTTAAAAAATTTATTTCATTAGAAATAGACAAACTATATAATCGTTTAAAATCATCAAATCCCGCAGAATAACCCATCTTTTCCAATTCTAATTGAATATTAGAATCTTCAATTTCTAGTGATGATACAAAAGCAGATGGATACGGATATTTGTGACTTTGTCCACGAAACGAAATATAGACATGCCCGTCATGCACTTCTTCAATCGTCCCTATCATTTTGCTCTTCTTATGCATAACTTTCATGCCTATTATATTCATATCTTTTGTTCCTCACTATGTTATTCTAAGTATCTTAGACTTTTATTTTACACAATTTAATTCAAAGTAATTATCTGCAATTTGGTTAAGTTGTTCCGCAATCCCGCAAAATGGCAAATTGAGATCAAGCGTCTTCACCCAAATCTTGTTATTGCTGATTACATATTCTTGATTTGGTTGTACTAATTCATCTGTCTTAGCATATAAAAGCATTCCTGCCACATTACCAGTATTCTCTCTGTCTTTGTTCTTCACATATGTAAAAATCTGATAAAGGTTAGCAGAATGAATTGTATTTACTCCAAACTGACTCTGCGTTGTATGCGAATAATACTTAGCATCAATAATCAATACTTTCTCATCCTTTGAAAGCATAATATCTGATTGCATCGTTGGAAGCATATCTGTTTGCCCTTCATCTATAGCCCACTTGATCTGCGAAGAACTTACCGTCAATTGAGGATATTCTTTTGCGTAATAAGATAAAATGAATTTTTCATATAAATGACACATACGTTGCTCATCTATGAAGTCCATCATTTTTTTGCTTCCATCTGCATTTGTTTGTAATAACCCTTTTATAGTCAAATAGCAAACCGATATTAGCATCCTATATGTTTGATTGTTCTGATTATACTGAACATTCCAGTTGATTTTTGAAAGTTCAAGCTTTTCAACATCAATCAAATACATAAGCAATCTTTTTATCTCTTTTTTTCTAGACGCAGAGATATTATTACGCAAAAGCAGTTCCATTGTAGTTTTGATAATACGATTCATATAAGCATTCACTGTAAATTCATCATAAGAGCATACTAATTGCTTCTTTTGTATTGTCATTCCTTTAATACTGCCACTAATATCTATCTTTCCTTTGGGATTACTTAACGCTTCCTCTTTTGGCAGGTACTCTTTCGCAAGCCCTCGTTTGACTTGTGACGAAAAACCCTTGATAAGAATCTCAGCCATTAAATCCGGCGTATTGTGAAATTCTTCATACGCCATATGCTTATATCCCTGCTCTCGCAAAATTTGAAAGGCATACGAGAGCATGTAATAGATGTTTTGTATTTTTATCATTGAATAGCACTCCTCAAATTTGCAGTCCATTCTCTAACTTTATTCGGTTCATCGAACCAGTACTCTTTGATAAGCGGTTCTAACTGGTATTTAACAACATTTTGCAACCACATATCATTAATCACTGAATTTGTGCAGAAATAACTATGTCCAATCCTAAATCCCGCACCTAATATTTCATCTTTTTCAATCACTTCATTTAACTTGCAAACACAATCAATTAAATGGTTGAATTTAGTATTTCCTACTTTTGCTTTATACGCTTTAAAACCATCTTTTGCAAATGCTGGTTCGATATCGAAAAAGGCAAATCTTCTTCGTAATGCATAGTCCATCATAGCAAGACTTCTATCTGCCGTATTCATCATACCGATAATATGTACATTACTAGGGATAGAAAACTCCTCATCGGCGTACAATAACTGTAATTTTACATCTCTCTTATCACTTTCAATAAGCATAAACAATTCGCCAAATATTTTGCTCAAATTTCCTCTGTTAATTTCGTCAATGATAAAGAAATATGGTCTATCATCCATCTCTGCTTGCTTACAAAAATTATAGAAAACACCTTTTCTTAATTCAAATCCAGTATTAGTCGGTCTAAATCCCATAATAAAATCTTCATACGAGTAACTCTGATGAAATTGCACCATTTTAACACGATCAGTATCTTTCTCTCCCATAATTGAGAATGCCAATCTCTTCGCTGCATATGTCTTACCTACACCGGGTGCCCCCTGAAGAATGATGTTTTTATTCGTTAATAATAACGTTGTAAGAGTCTCATATTGTGCCTCGTCCATATAAACGTCTTTAAGAAAATCTTCTTGTCCATAGTTTTCAAAATACTTCGCCTTTTCTTCTTTCAATTCATCATTATTGTCATTAAAAAGGGCTAATAATTTTTTTACATAATCTGTGTATGACGAAATATCAGTAAGGGCCTTTGCCACGACTTTTCCATCCGGATGTTGCCAATTTCCTTTTTCTGTCCAATTGACTTTTCTTATATGGCAAAACTCTCCTCTGTCAGGACTATAAGTATAATCACCTTCAACCACGCCGCGTCCGATAATTTTATCTGAGCCCTGCTTGACAAATACAACATCACCGACTTGCATTTCATTTGCAAACTGCCATGTAGCATGAGCTGCATTCATATAAGTCCATCTGTCATCTATAGATTTAAAACTATCCTTCATTTCTTCTTTTGAAGAATAAACACTTAGGTCTCCTATTTCCGGATAACGAATTGCCATAACTCCATCTGCATAATCATCTTCCCAATTTATCGCCATATCACCAGGACCGTACATCCAATATTTGATAGTACCTGCCCCTTCTTGTAGGGTGGAGTCAGTCACCTTCTTTGGAATAATACCACTAAAAATGTTGTCAGAGAAATCCATCTCAATATCAAACTCTTTAACAACAGTTCTACAACCTCGCCTCATTCCATTCGATTTGTTGCCCGTTTGCTCATAATAATACTTTATATTGTCGCGAGTAGCATTAAGGGCATTAGTTAATCTTTCCTTTCCATACTCTTGTCCGATTCGTCGTAAAAAATACACAGTCATTTCCATATTGGAACGCCTTGTATATTTCTTCCCATCCATCATAGAAGCAAATACTATTATCGTCAATTTGTGAGAAACATCCTTGAAGGCAGGTATATCTTTGCTCATTTTTTCAGTTGCTTCTTCTACTGTGATTGTTCCCTCATATGCCTGCCTGCAATAATCAAACAATAAGTCTTCCGCATTAAACTCATCACCAATACGTGCTTTTACACCGCCAAATGTTATGTCAAGGAATTCCTTCAGCATACATAGGTCAGCATAATATCCCTTCGCACGCTCCTCAGCCCTATCTGACATCACTTCTGTCACCAAATAGTCTAGTATTGTTTCTTGTGCTTCTTGCATGTTTTCGTCTGAAACTAAATATTGCCAAAATGACTTCGCTCCATCATTATTAGCCAAATAAAAAGCATCTGATACATGAGTATTCACAGTATTTACACTCCATTCTGGGTGCAACGAAATGAGATATTCTTTATATTCCTCTCTAACTTTTTTCAATGTTTGCCATGCAACCATAACAAAAACCTCCTTTAAGCCACCATTGCATTACTCTTGAATGCATTAATTACTCGAACAAATTTAATCTGTTCTTCAGGTGTGAAAATCAAACTAAATTTATATGGTCGATCAAATGGTGCTTTCATCAAATCCAAAACCTCTTTTATACAACCATTTTCAACAACATAATCTACTACTTGATTAATAAAATGAATTTGTTCTGCATTTGGACGCTCCTCAGCGATAAATGATGCAAATGCAGAATATGCAGCATCTCTATCCATCTTTGCAATTTTTCTAATCAATATACCAAATGGCGTATCTTTATAGTTGACTTCATATTCTTCTTTAGTCCCTAATTCTTGCGTAAAAATACGTTCCAATTCACAATAATCCTCTTTTGATATTGGTTCATTGCGAAGCAATTTTTGGATTGATGGATGTTGTTTATGCGCTTCCACATACTCATTAACCTTTTTCCGATAATCTACAAAATCATCATTATCAAGGTCTATTTTTCTTCCTTCTTCACGTTGCAAATATTCATCTTCAAAATCTACAAAATGCAACTTAATTTCATGTGACGGAAGGTATTTCATAACATCTCGTAAATCCAATCGTATTTGTTCGAAATTCAATATGTCTTTGTTGTTCCAAATAGCTTCTTTTTGCACTTCTTTAAGACGTGGTACTTTTTCTTTAACTTCTGGAATAGTAGCGCATTCTGTCAGCAAAATATAAGCATTTTTTTGAATGTGATTCTTAATTTTATTAAAATTACTTTTGGTTTCTAATACAGTCACCATTAATCCATACATTGAATTATCAAAATGTATTGCATTTTCGTCAGTTTCATAAGAAGTTACCAATGTAGCCAAGTGACTTATAATATCTAATTTTTCTGCATCTGTGAGACATTCAAAACTCTTTTCGTCGCGATATTTTTCTACATATCGGAGTTCTAATTTCACTTCAATACGCTCTGAATTTAAACTTCTTATATCTTTAAGTACATCATGAACTAGTTCTTTTCTAAAATTCTGATATTCATCTGCAGCATATTCAGCATTTTGAAGGGCTTTAATAATGCGAACCTTTTTAGAAAAAATTTCTGCCACCGGAGACATTGTTACGCCTGGCTCTTTTCCACGCGGATGCTCATCAAAAAACTGAAAATTTCTCATATAGTCAAAGATGTAAAACTCTTTTTTATGGTCTCCTTCTCCAAACAAGTCTTCACAAAGTCTCGTACCACGACCAATCATTTGATCAAACTTGATTCTACTGTAAACTTTTTTCGCAAAAACCAAATTTACAATTTCCGGTACATCGATTCCCGTTTCAAGCATATCGACAGTTATAGCAATAAACGGCATTGATTCAGCCTTTTTGAAATCTTCAAGATTCTTGTCTGCATATGGCTCATCACAGATAACCAATTTACAAAATCCACCTTTATATTCTGGATATAACTCATCAAATCTATCCACTAGATACTGTGCATGCTTTTTAGTTTGTGCAAAAATAATAGACTTTCCAACATGATTTCCATTTTTATGTCTTATACCATTGTTCATTAAGTCGCTTATCATTTTATCCGCAGTGTCTTTATTAAAGATGTATTTATTAATTTTAGCTGGCGGAATTCGCTCTGGTGTCTCTCCTTCCTCTGTGAATTCATCATAGTAATATTCTTTTTCTTCATCCGTCATATCTTCCGGATTTAATCCTTCTTCTGATATTTTAGTTGCGGTTTCTATTGGATAAAATGGTACAAGGACATGGTCTTTTTCAACTGCTTCTTTGTACTCATACACATCTGTAGGCATATTATTTTTCATTTTGAAAAAATCATATGTTGACTGATGAACTGTCTTTTTCGGAGTAGCTGTCAATCCTAATTTACAAGCATCAAAATACTCAAAAATAGCTCTATACTTATTGAAAATACTTCTATGAGCCTCGTCTACAATAATCAAATCAAAATGTCCTGGTGAGAAGAATCTCGTTCCGTCTTCATTTAATTCATTATCAATTGCATTTAATATAGTTGGGTAAGTCGAGAATACAAATCTAGCATTCTTTTCTCTTTTATCAAGCACCAGGTTACATGTCGTTGTGTTTGGAATATATCTTTGGAATGCTTCGCGAGCTTGTTTTACTAGTGCTTTTCTATCTGCCAAAAACAACATTGACGTAATATGCTCTCCTCTAGTCAACACGTCCGTGATTGCCGCTGCAGTTCTTGTTTTTCCGGTTCCAGTAGCCATTATGAGTAGGCAATTCCGATCACCTTTCTCATAATTTTCACAGCATTTAGTAACAGCACGTAACTGATAATGCCTATTTGTAATTGCTTCGTCAATCTTTATATCTTTGAGAGATTTTCTACTATAACGCCTCTCAATCATTTTATCCAAATCTCGCCTTTGAAAAATTCCACTTACTTGTCTAGGCGGTGCAATAGTATCATCCCACAAATATGTTTCAAATCCATTTGTATAAAAAATAATTGGTCTGAATCCCTGCATATTTTGAATGCAATTGGCATAAATCTCACCTTGATTTTTGCCTTTCTTAGCGTCAACAGAGGTCTTCTTTGCCTCAATAAGAGCAATAATCTTCCCGGTATCTCCCCAAATTACGTAGTCCACAAAGCCTGTCCCCGTTACATTTGGCATCCCTGTTACTGGGTATTCTGTTTGAATACAATTTCTCATTTCAGTTTGGCTAAAAGAGTAACCGTTATGTTTTAAATCGGCATCGATATAGCGTTTTCTCGTCTTCCATTCCGCCATATTCTTTTCATAAGCATACAAACGTTTTGCTTGCTTTTCTTGTTTTGAAACAGATTTACTATCACTAAGTTCTGCACAAATAGCCAACAGTCTTTTTATTTCTTTATCCTTTTCGTCAACAATTTTATCTGCATTCTTCTGAATATCAGCTACAACCTTTGCATATTCTTCTTCGATTTTTTTACTTTCTGAATTAGCATCTGGAATTAAAGATTCATCAAAGTGTCGTTCCTTATACTCTTCTCCATAGCTGTATTCAATCCATTGAACAAAATCAAATACTATGTTCAAAGACAAAATTGCATCATCTTTAGATAATACTTTTGATGTATGTACAGATAAATTTCCGTTTTTAACAACATATTGAAATCTTCTCCACAAACTATAATCCATAAGTCCAGGAAATCCATTGTTATGTAATAATGCTTGAAGACCATTCTCGCTTGGTGTTCCTAATGAATTATCAATCGAATATATCCACTTGACGCACAATTCTAAGGCTTTTCTTGATGCTACCATACTCATAACCGGTGATGTCGACAGCACATTTTCAGCATCAACGCACGCCGAACTAAAAAGCTCATATTCCTTTATAGTGTTTAAATAAGAAAAATTCGTTGTCATAACATTACTTCCTTTCTTCGTTTTGTTATGAAAATTTCAATTTGTCGACTTGTTCAACGAAAGCGACATATGAATCCACCATATCATTCGGCGGACAAATAATAGGGAAGTCCTCAATATGGTTTTTGTTCAACTGTCTCTTGTCAATTCCTCCAACGCATACACTTCGTATATGGTCTCTATATTCGTTTGACACAAGTATTCTCAATATAAACTTATTGTTAACGCCAGGCTTAAGTCTTATGAAATAAACATGCCCGTTCACATTAGCTGCATCATCTTTCCCCATATACAAAGCTGCTCTGCCCAAGGAACTATTCTCTGTATTAATTCTTCCCGTTTTTGTCATAAGAATATCACCATGTTTAAGACTGCTTCTGCTCATAGATAAGTGTGTCTGTTCATCTATATATGCAATATCATCCATTTCCAATCTATCTTTCCAAACATTCTGACTTCTGAAAAAAGTGATACCTTCATCTACATATACTTGTTCTCCACCTTTAGGTGTATTCCCACTATTTATTTGAATAGATAAATCACCAAGTCGTTTCACCGACCAGCCACCTGTGTTTTTTACAGGATCGCCAAACATCTCCACAAATCGGGATTTGATGAGAACATCTAATTCTTCTAACTGGTCTTTTTGAAGACGAATCAAAGCAGACAATTTATCTAAAATATGCACTACCTTATTCTGTTCCTGCTCATCAGTATCATACATAAATTTAAACTCTGCCAAGTCACTCTTTTTAATATTCGGCATACATGCACCTGAACGCAATTTCATTAGTTTGTCTTGCTGACTTTTCAGTGCATAATACAAATATTTACAATTTCCTATCACATTATATAAATAATAACAATGTGCACCACACCAAAATGGCTCAATCATATAATTTACATATCCACAAGAATTGCCACCTTCACTGATAGTTATTGTATTTCCTTCTGCATTATATTCATTCCACTTACCAGATGGATTAATTCCACCATTTAAATAGTGGTATGTGCCATCTTTTATCAACTCATCGCCATTAATTTGTTGTCCTTTGGAATGTAATGCAATGTCCTTTAATGACACTTGCTTTCTCATCTCATCATCTCCACAAATCTAAATTTGCAAAGATTATGCGATAAACTTCCTGTGTGACATTTTCACATTGACTTGATTTACCATTGCATAATGCATAGTTGTATCAATTTGCTGATGACCGAGTAATTTTTGAACCTGTTCTATCGGCATTCCTTTATCAATAGCTTTAGTTGCCATGCTTCTGCGGAATTTATGTGGATGAACCTTGTTGATATCCAATTCCCTGCCTAACATTCTCAATCTATGCTCTATTGCATGAATGCTTAATCTATCATGTGGTGCATCCATCGAGACAAATAATGCTGGATTCAAATCCGTTCTTCGTTCCAAGTATTTCATCAGATGCAGTTTGGCTTTTGCATCAAAATACACCCGACGCTCCTTATTTCCTTTTCCGTAAACGATGCATTCTCTCTCGTTGAAATTAATATCATCCCTATCTAAATTGCATAATTCCCCAATACGCATGCCCGTTGAATACAAAAGATCAATAATTGCTAAGTCTCTACTACAGTGACAACCATCTCTAAGCACTTCTATTTGTTCATCAGATAAGGTTTCTCTGACAACTGTACCAGTCTTTACTTTATGTATCCGACGAATAGGACTCTTAATAATATGGTCTTCGTCTTCAAGCCATGAAAAGAAACTTGAAAGATTACGCCTCACATTATCAATGGTAACTTTACTACAGTTATTTTTCATTTGATACGCTGTAAGATATTCTCTTAATGTTTCGGTAGTAATTCTTCGAACAGGAATATCTATCTCGTCAAGCATCTTCTCAATAGTGACACGATAATATTCTATTGTTCGCTCCGTACATCCTTCAACTCTTTTTGCCGAGACAAACAACTCTAAATAATCCTTATTCTCTAGTACTTTTTCTTCTATTTCTTTTTCATCACTTAACCTAGTCAGCAAAACTTGCTGCAATTTTTCCAATTGCTGATAATTGAGTTCTTCCGACATATCACTTAGTATTTTAAATATTTTGTTTTCCATGAGATAACTCCTTTTTTCAAAGAGTATATCAAATTTTTATCCAAAATATTGTTGCATAAGTGAATCCATTAATGTTTGTGTTTCATCTAATGATTTTTGTACTTCAAATTTCAATTTGTCGACTTGTATTGCAAACTGAACAAATTCTTGTTGCATCGTGATTGGTGGCACAATAAACTGCAATTGTTCAATCTGTTGCTTTGTAATAGCTTCTCTTGTAGCTCCACCACTAGTTGCGATATTCCATAATAATCTCTGATAACTTGCATCCGTAAGCATATAACTAGCAAACACTGGAAGAACATCTGATTTACATCTAATTATAGCAACATGCTGATTAACTCTCGCTGGTATCAATTCACTCGGAACTATGCAACATCGTGCCACAGAAGCACCTGTAATATTAAGTAGCACATCATTTTCTTCAATGATTACGTTATCTAACTTATGAGCCTGCTCATCTGTGATATATGCAAGATCTTTATATTCAAACTTGTTGTTATAGACATTCATACTTCGAATCAAAGTAATTCCTTCAGTGCCATAACTCTCGCGTCCACCTTTTGGAGTTGCACCAGAACCGATTTTAGAAGATATTTCTTTGCATGACTTAATCTTCCATCCTTTAGGATTGCTCACAGGATCACCAAACATCTCCACAAATCGGGATTTGATGAGTATATCTAACTCCTCCAATTGTTGCTTATAATACGATATAATATTTTCGACTTTCTCAAGAATATCAACAATTCTTTTTTGCTCATCAATGTCTGGCAATTCAAATATTTCTTTTTTATAGTCTTTGTAATAGATATGTGGTATAGCCGCTCCCATGTAATATCTTTCTAGTTTCATGTTCCTTACAGCATAATATAAATATCTTGGTACGATATTATCTTTTGGAAGAATATACTGTAATGTACCTATTACAGATGACTTTGCTGGCAAATACATTGTTCTCCCAACACCTGCTCCATCTTTAACAACAGCAATATATTCCCTCTCTTGATGATAGAAATCCACATTGCCAATATAACCGCTTGCACCGAATATAGGATAATCACCCATTAAGCCATCTATATCCTTCTGCGCAAGGTTTGAGCTAGCTTTATTGCTCACATCCTCTAATGTTACTTTCATTATTAATCATCTCCACAAATCTAAATTTATTTCAACCCAAGTAATTTTTTTAACTCGCCTATGTCATTCTGAATTTCAGACTCTATTGCTTCAATTTTGTTAATAATCACATCGGTTGGTTCATATTTTACCTGTTCATATATCACTTCTTTATACTTATTTATAGACAAGTCATAGTCATTTACTACAATTTCATCTACTGGTACAAAAAAGCTCTGTTCTGTTCTTTTTCTATTCTCTTCTTCGTGCAACGCATGGAATCTTTTAATAATATCCGGTATATCATTTTCTTTAATTTGCTGACGTTTATCGTCAAGGCTGTATCCATCAGCCTTCATGTCATAGAACCATACTTTGTCAGTACCACCCGCATTTGTCTTTGTAAAAATAAGAATTGCCGTCGAAACTCCTGCGTATGGTTTGAAAACACCTGATGGCAAGGAAATTACAGCTTCAAGATACTGATTTTCCACTAATTCTTTCCTTAAACTCTTATGAGCATTAGAAGAACCAAATAACACACCATCTGGCACAATACAAGCGCATCTGCCTCCAACCTTAAGCATTTGTATAAATAATCCTACAAAGAGGAGTTCTGATTTTGTTGTATTTGTAATAGCTTTTAGTTTATCACTAATATTTTCTTTATTCAGTGTTCCTTTAAAAGGTGGATTCGCCAAAATAAGATTGTATCTTCCTTCCTCATTGTAATCTTTAGAAACACTATCCCGCTTTTCTATACGTGGATTTATAACTGAATGTAACATTAAATTCATACAAGACAATCTACACATAGTGGCATCTGTGTCGTATCCTGTAAATAGAGACGACGCATAATGTTCCCATTGTTCTTCTGTCATTGTTCTTTCATAGTTGTGTCTAATATGTTCTGCACTGGAAATAAGAAAACCTGCTGTGCCACACGCTGGATCACATATTTTCATATCAGGTGTAGGTCTCATCAACTCAACCATTAAATCTCTGATTTGCTTCGGGGTTCTGAACGCACCTAATCTTCCTGCAGAATTTAATTTTGCAAGCATATGTTCGTATAAGTCACCCTGCATATCAAGCCCTTTGATATCATGCTCAAATAAATCATCTAATCCTGTCACCACTTTTTGCAACGCAAGTGGTTCGTTAATCTTAAATGTTGCATCTGCTAAGAAACGTGAAAAAGATGACTCATCATCATCATTTATTGCTTTAATAAATGGAAAAACTTTTTGAGAAAACACATGATGCAATTCCCTTGCTTCAAGTTTTCTAAAATTTCTCCATCTTAATGCCTGTTCTTCATTTGAACTGCCAAAAATATGTTTTTGTTGTTTGCCAGAAAGTAATTCTGATGTTTCAATGTCTGCCTCCATTTCATCAAGCTGCTTTGCAAACATTAAATATGTCAATTGTTCAATAACTTCCGTCGGTTGCGCTACTCCGCCACCAATTACATCCAACCATATCTGTTCTATTTTAATTTTTGCACTATCTGGTAACATTTGTTGTCCCTCCAATTGTTTGTTTTTTATTGTTTTTTCGTGGATCTTCTGGTTTTGGGGATTCTTTTGGTATTAGCCACGTTCTTCCTTTTAATACAGCACCTTCAATTCTTCCCTCTTTACAATAAATTGCAACTCTCCGTTGTGATATTTCCCATTTTTCCGCCAATTCAGCTGTAGTTAAATACTCCATGTCATCCTCCTATAATACAAAGAATAAACTATTATATATTATATTCGTTTGAGCGAATATTTTCAATACTCAATTGCGTTACCACATTAAAGTATTTATGTCGATGTACAATAATCAGGGATATGAAAACGCCAGCAAACATTACGTTTCCCGGCATTTATCACTGTCATTAAGTTGTTGTGAGGTTTTTCCAAATCCAAGTGGTTAGTCCTATTAATTTACATAAAATTCTTCCATCGTATCCAAGCATATACACCCTAATGGTTTGCCAAACACTGCACCACAATCTATCGCAATATGACAATTTCCCTTCCATATTTTCCCTACACTTTGTTTATCTATGAATCCGGTAGGCGTATGTCCAGTAACTACATACATATCTTCAAAATACTGCTCTTCGTAATCCGGCTCGCCCATAATATAATCTTCTAGAGTCCATTCTGTATATTCCTCTATTCGTTCAATACCCGGTACAGTATGCGCTAATAAATATTTTTTATCATTCACTTCAATCTCTACCGATTTCTTCATTTTGCGAATTACCCCAATAACTGTTCTTTGTTCCTCATCCGATAACTGCAGATACTCTGCCAATGAAGTTTTACCACCATCCGATAACCATATGCCATATAACTCAACCAACTCTTTTGGACAGTTTGCATCATCTAACATGTGTAAATTCGACAATAGAATTCCCGCCTGATGATCATGGTTGCCGCGAAGAAGAATAATATTCCCTCTTTTCCCCATATCCAACAATGCTTTCATACCTGCAGAACCTCTATCTAAGACATCACCTAATATATACAAAGTGTCCTCCGGCTTGAAATTAATGTTGCTTAACATCTTGAAATACTTTTCATAACATCCATGTATATCTGACATTGCATAAATCATTCCCGTACTCTCCCTTATTGTCACTTTTCATTATGGTAACACTTCTACTTCTCCAGTGGAAGCATGGCACATAAGTCCTATCACTTCCCCGTCTCGTTCAAACATAAATATATTGATTGCCATGCTTTCAATTATCTTGTCTGTCTCTCGTTCTCCATAATGTTGCTTGTAATAGTTATGCAAATTCTCTTGCATTTCTTGTGTTGATGAAAATGTTTTCATCATCGCTCTTTCCCTTCAAAAATAATATACCAAATTCTTACTGCTTTTACCAATCCAAGTCATCCATAGCATCATCTACACCGGATGCGTATTCACGGTCATTATTGTATCGGTCCATATCATAATCTTCATTATCGTAAATGTCTTCATATCCCTCATCATAAGAGTCATAGCTACTATATGTTTTTTTACTACTCGAACCTCTATTGCTTGATGTACTATTTGATATATTGTTCGAACTAGAATAATTTGATGATGACGAATTGTTATTTCGGTTCTTTTTACTATTCTCATAAACCTCGTGATAATCCGGATTACCATAAGAACGATAACTCAAATCATGTAAATAACAATATCTGCTCCCTGCTTTTGCTTCATCATCGCACCCACCCATGCTACACGTAGGCGCTGACGGTATTGCCATCACAATCAGAAGAATTACTGCCACAATAATAAAAACACTTAAACCTGCATATTTTGTATCTTGATTCATAATTACCTCCATAATTGAATTTATTGTATTGAAATCTGTTATCTTCTTACCATTTAAAAATCATAATCATCAGGATCTAGCCCTGCGTCTTCCAATGCTTCACGTCTTTCATCTTCATCCATAAACGAGAGTTCATCATAATCAAGACCAGCCATTTCTAATTCGTCATCCTCTTCCTCGTAAGAATAATCTGTTTCCTTTGTCATTTCATTGAACGCCATAAAATCCATCGCACGTTCCATTGGATCTAATTTCCCATCTCCATCAAAATCAAAAATCTTTCCAAAAAATCCACCTGTCATAAGTCTGCCCTCCTATTATCCTTGTGCTGCTGCAATCCATATAATTATTCCTACAATTGTAAGAATTGCACCGATTGCCTTTTGACCATCATCTTCACCTTTAAACAACATATAAAGACCTACCAATGGCATTGCTACCATTCCCAAAATAATCATAACCAAACATCCCATTCCAGAATCGTCCGAACCTCCTCTTCTGTGATGAAGGTGGTGATAATGTCTATATCCCATTTATGTTCCCTCCATAATGTGATTTTTGTATCTTACACTTGAATAATATCATTTTGAGAGTTCCTTAAGACGGACTTGCAAACAATTTTCCCGAATTTTTCCTATTTTTTATAATTTTGAGCACATCTTTTCAATTTTTTCCCTACATTGAATCTTCTCCATCCAATCATTAGGAATTGCTTGATAGCCATAATATAGCCCTGCCAATCCACATGCGATTGCTCCAACAGTATCCGTATCTTTCCCTAGATTCACAGCACAAAGTGCAGCATCTCTAAATGTATTTGTTACAAGAATGCTCCATAGTGCAGCTTCCAAACTATCTACAACATAACCACTACTCTTTATTTCGCCTCTTGGCACTTTTTGAAATTCATCCAAACTAAATATTCTTGTGTAATACGTGAGTTGAACTGCATTAGAAATATCTTTGCGGTAGAAATCTAATGCTTGGTTTAGTCCAACTTGCATACGGTCTTTCAGATTTCCTTCTTCATCCAGGATTGCCTTAACCACGAAATAATATATGCCGCAAGCTATCTTTGAACGTAAGTGGTTATGTGTGAGAGCTGACACTTTATGAATCTGCTCCACTGCATCTTTCTCTGTCCATACGCCCCGATTTACATTTTCATAAGCGTAAAGGCACAAAGGCATAATTCTCATTAATGCGCCATTACCATTTGCCCATTCACCGGTAACTCCACATGTATTGGTGTCATTATCTCGCACGTAATTACTTATTGCTTTTATGCAAGTACTTCCTTGATCGAAAGACTGACCAAATGGTGTAAACTTCCCATCCAACAACCAATCTGCAAAGTTTTCCATAATATCCTTACAATCAATCTTGTCATTTGCTAATATACTTTCCAAAGTTGCCAATGTTAAGCTCCCATCATCAGACCATGTTCCCTCTGGCATATTAAATGTTCCATACCCCATCATTTCTGTAACAGGTTGTTTATCTAATTCCTCTCTTTCAAGGAATTGCACTGGTAACCCCAGTGCATCTCCTACAATCACGCCCATAATTCCGTCTAACCAAACATTTCGCATTATGGCTCCTCCTATCGTTTGCTACTTCTCTTGCGGTAATCTTCTTCAATTTCTTCTTTCCAATCACAACCAAGCGCAAGGTCAATTTCTGCAACAGAACATTGTCTCACTCTGCTCACTGCTTTGCTTAATGCCTTATAATTAACTGCTGTTCCTTCACTATCACAATTATAATTTACTGCACGGTCCTCTTTGATGCCAAAACGACCTGCCACCTCAATCGCGTCTATATTAGCACCTAAGAATAAAAACTCCCAACCAAACTTTTCCTTTTGACGCTCAATCATATGTTTTACTTTGTCATAGGTATAACGCGTACTTGCATTTTCCATTCCGTCAGTTGTAATAATGAATAATGTCTTTTCCGGAACGTCCTCTTTCCTTGCATATTTATGAACATTACCGATATGATGAATTGCCCCACCAACTGCATCTAATAATGCTGTACATCCACCCACATAATATTCATTTTCTGTCATTGGCTCAATCTTATTAAGGTCTACTCTGTCATGTAACACTTTAATCTGATTATCAAATAATACTGTTGAAATAATTGCTTCCCCTTCTTCGCCTTTTTGTTTTCTCATTAGCGAATTGTAACCTCCGATAGTGTCCTTTTCCAGTCCACTCATAGAACCACTTCTGTCTAAAATAAATACGATTTCTGTTAAACCTTTCTTCATAATTTGTTACCTCCATTTGTTTTGTTTTTTTGTTTGTGAGGTAACTATATCACAAAGGTTCGAAAATCAGGTCGCCGCAAAAGCGACCTATGAATTTTCATTTACATTACACTCGATAACCTTATGGATATACGCAACTTTCCGCTCACTAGGCAGTTGACTATAATGATAGCAAAACAACTTTTCCATAATTTCATTTACGCTTTTTGTTCCGCAATTTCTGATTCTTCGCAAATCATCAAGACTTTGAATTGATTCTACCAAGTCACCAATTGTTTTATACCCTGCCCTATGAAGGCTATTACTAGCTCGTACAGACAAATCCAATGCTTCTATGTCTGTTGTTCTTAATGCTTCATTAATGTAAACTAGAAATCTAAGTCTTCCTGCTCTCTTTCTTTTAATTTCAGTAAACTGTACCGTTGGAACTAATCTTAGTATTTCATCAAATACTTTTTGACACTTTTCACTCATAAATATCTCCCTTCTTAACGAGACATTTCATACTCAACGCCTCCATCTACATCTTTAATTGTTGTTAATAAAAGATGCCAACTTAGTCTACGAATTCCTTTTGTTCTTAAAAACAAATGATTTACATGACTCTCTAATGTTTTAATGTTTGGAGCAAACCCAACAGCATGAAGGCGACAGTCACCGCTTGTTGTATAGATTTGTCTAAGATACTCATCAGTTCCTAATGTATCAACAACTTCCTTGTATAGTTCCGGGATTGCTTCTACATTAACGATAAATTGCACGCCTTGTGGAACCTTTGTCGGATCAATAACAGTCTTATAACCTCGTATAATACCACTCTGTTCCATAATCTCGATACGGTTCTTCACAGCTACTCGTGATAGCCCTACAAGACTCCCGATTTCTGAATACGTCGCTCTTGCATTATTTTCTAACACATCCAGTATTTTGACATCTAATACATCTAACCCTTCCACATTCATGTTGTTACCCCCTCTTGCTCCTTTTGATACAGCGTCGACTCTGTAAAGCAATCATAGCAAATTCATTTTTAAATAACAAGATGCCCACTTTCGTAACGAAAATGAGCATTTGCTTTGTGTAATTTATATTCACTTTTTCTTACTCTTCGTAATACGTTGTTGGTTATCAAAGCCACTATGACGTATCACCGAAGCCACCATTGCTATTTCAAACAGCAATGCCAACACTGAAGTTCCTCCATACGAAATGAATGGCAAACCTATACCTGTATTCGGAATGACATTCAAATTCACAGAAATGTTAATGAGTGCTTGCACTCCAATGTGTAGCATAACACCCGTAACCAGTGCTGAGCCAAAATAATCCTTTGCTACTTTAGTTGCCTTATACAATAAATACAACAGATAAATATACATCAGTATTAAAACAATGGCACCAAACACACCTAACTCCTCGCACAAAATCGAAAAAATCATATCATTCTGCGCTTCCGGTATGGCACTTATTTTTTGCGTAGATTTTCCCAATCCTTGTCCAAAAAAACCGCCATGACCTATAGCATATAATGCTTGTAATGTTTGATAGCCTTGGTCAGCAGCATAACGTTCTGGATCCAACCACGCAGCAATACGCCCCACTCTAAAAGAGGTGTCTTCAAGTTCTGCCGCGGACGGCAATTCCCTCCAGACATTCCATATCCACAAGAACGCTCCGCTACCAACTCCAAAAACAGTTAACAAGTGCACTTTGACGTCTGTGGTGTAAACAAACGTTATACCAAAGGTAATCGCCAATAGAATCAAGGAACTACTCAAATCATTAGAAATCACAAACAGTAATAATGTCGCAATTCCACCTAACACCCACATCAAAACAATGAGTTTGATTCGGTTTAAATGTTTAGCATTCAACTGAACCATATATGCCATGATTATAATAACGCCAATCTTAACTAATTCAGCTACTTGGAATTGAATAATTTTAATATCTAGCCATCTCGTTGCCCCTTTTACAGTAACTCCTAACGGTGTTAACAATAGAAAAATTGTTCCAATAGATAGAATATAGATTAAAACTGCTCTTTTATACAAAATTTTATAATTCAAGAATTGTATTCCACCCGCAAGCACCATTCCTGCAAGGATATATGTCAACTGTTTGTTAAAAATAACACTGGAATGATTGTTTCCATTCATGGACGCAGAATAAACTACAATCGAACCAAAAGCGCACAGAAAGAACACTATTAACCATATAGAATAGATAATACTATTTGTTTCTTGATTTTTATTATTCATTTGTACTCCCCTAAATTATTTCTTCCCCTAATAATTCAATCAATTAATCAATACCAAACAATACCTCAATAGAAAGAGGCAGCATACACAATCCTAAGATGATAAAAATTGTAATAAAAAGAAGTCCTTTTCCTAACAAATCTTCAAATGCCCATTGTGGACTTCTTCCTTGTTTGGTCATATGATACCCATAGCTCAAATATACAATCCACATAATCGCTGACCCAAATGGACCGCACCCCTTAAAAATGACTGAAATACCTGAGAATACCAGTAACAGTTGCCACCATTGATACCATTCTGAACGAGGTTTAGACTTCGGCAAGTCATTTTTTATTATATTTTTGTTTGCTTCTATTTTTTTCGCTTTTACTATCGCTTCTGGTAATTTATTTGTTCCTAAATACTCTTTTACCATTTCTTGGTATTGTTCGTATTTTGTCTTTCCGCTATATGTTTTTTCTTGAAGACTTTTCATAAGTTCTTTCTTGTCTTCGTCATTTCCATACTCCAAAACTTGATGGATAGGATACCAGAATAGAATATGGTCACTATTCCCATAACTGCCATCAGAATGATACTCTATATGCGACATTTGGGATATTAGTTTTTGTTTAATTGAGGCAATAGCTTCGTCACGAAGGCACTCGAAGTTTACGAGTTCATAATATTTTTTTACTGTATACCAACCACAAAAAAAACTGCCTCGATCTACAATATCTGAAATTAAAAAGGCTAATCTAGTATAAAACTCGATCTCTGGTATATTATTAGTTCTATCAACTTCTTTCACTGCTGAATCAACCCACTTTTTTATTGACTCGTAGATGTTGTCCATATCCTTCCCATATTGTGTCGGGTTTGAAATAAATTGACTAAATATTTCTTTTATTTTTTCTAGTTGCATCATGATTATCTTTCCTCTTATTCAACTTCTTGAGAATATATAAAATAAAATCACTCAATAAAACAAGGTAATCCATGTTCTTCCAACGCTATATCGATTTCAATCATGTCAAATATTTGATTTTCTATAAAAAACGAGAATATAATGTCTCTCTTGTCACATGGCGATAATGCATATCCTGCTCTGGCTAACAAATCAATTGTCTCATCAATATTTAATGTTGCTCCTACACAGAGACGCATTGCGGTACATTTATCCGGATGATAATGTGGATTTTTATTAATCTTTGAAAAAAGTTGCTTGGTAATAATCGCTCTCTTATATACTTCCGTATTAGTTAATCCTTTTAATTTAATCAAGTAAAGTAGATATTCTTGAAATGTATCAGCCATGTGCTGCATGCGTTGTTTAAGAGCAGACTCGTTTTCTTCCAAGAAATCATAATGAGAATCTACATTAGACCACACTTGTGGAGAGCATTTCGGCGCTTCTAATCGCGATACAGTTTCTGCCACATCTTCTTCATAACAAATAGTTGTTTTCTTTTCTACTTCTTCCCTTAGTTGCGCATATGCATTATATCCCGGTGTACCTTTTACAACCGAGCCGAAATATCTGTCACCGTATTCCTTTTCTCTTTGGTCACATACATAGTTATGATCAATATAAGCTTCCAATGCAGGACTTAATTTCAATGCTAATTCCGTTGATTTAGTATCAAATACCACGAGATAGACAAGCATCTCTTTCTTCAACAAGAATGCATTAATCTCATCCACCGCAATACGCATCGCCTCTTCTTTTGGATACCCAAAATTTCCAGTTGCGATTAATGGAAATGCAATACTCTCGCACTTATTTTCGCTTGCTAATTCTAGACTTTTTTGATAACAAGAACGCAATTTGTCTTCCTCATCATAAGTTCCATCTATGTAACACGGGCTTACGGCATGAATAATATATTTTGCTGGAAGTTTAAATCCTAGTGTTATGGCAACTTCCCCTTCAGATAGCCAACCAATTTTTTTACGTTCTACAAGAAGTTCATCTGCTCCTGCTGCCATATACACTGCAGTATCAACACCAGTAGAATACTGTGGTGCTTCATTTGCAGTATTCACGATGGCATCAACCTTCATTTTGGTAATATCATTTCTAACTATTTTGAACGGCATCTTATCATCTCACTTTCTTTTATAACCTCTTACCGAAGAGTTTTTATAGTTGTTTCAAAGAATTGTTACCTTGGGCCATCGGATCATACGCAGGGTATCCTCCAACACCTTGTCGTTTTTTTTGATATAATTCTCTACACTTGTCACACATTGTACCCGTTGTGCAAAAACTTCCACAATACACACATGCAGAGCCGTTAGTTCCCCTTGAGGTTCCTGGTCGATTTTTTGTTTTCCATTCTACAATGGTCTGTTTTTGCTTTTCCGGCAGTATAATTTTTTCCAATCTCGCTGATTCCGACATGCCGACTTTAATGTTTTCTTTAATAAAAACAAACTCTACCAATGTATATAAAATGGTTGTCGTTCCTTTAATTACGATACCATCTGCGTCTTTGCATTCCCATTCATATCCATTTATTATTCTTCGCATGTGTTCAAATGAAAAAGACCACTCTTTTCCTTCTATTAAACCAATAACTGTATCAATTTCATATTTGACTAATTGTTTCTTTTTGTTGCAACTCAAAACATAGCTCATCACGTTTTTCTCCAATTTTACATTTATTGTGTGCACACCACTAAATTATTTGACCGTTATTCTTGATACTTATCAAGCATATCTTTCAAATACTTCTTGTAATCCTCGCGGACTTCTTGTGGACCGAGTATTTCCATTCCTTTTCCAACACCTGCTACCCATCCAAAGAACTGCGGACTAACTGATACCAGTACACTCGCTTTAAACTGATTTTCATTTGCTGGAATAATAAATGGCTCTTTACCAAAACGGTCAAAGATTACTCCTGCCAAATAATTATCACATAGCAATGTTACCTTCGTATCCTTACCGCTATACATACCAAAGGTCTTCTTTGAAAACTCAGCCAAGTCAAACCCTTCGAATTGCTCTCTTCCGGTTCGCTGCTCTTTCATGAGCGTAATATTCTGCATTTTGTCTACTCTATAATGGCGAATCGTTTGCTTTGTGATATCTGCAGCTACAAGATAGTAATTCTCACCGGTCCATGTCAAACTCCAAGGTGATGTGTGATACTTGGCTCCATCTCGTTTTAACCTTAATTCCTTTTTTGGAGTCCACTCTGCATATTGGAACTCAATTTGTCGATTCTCTTGTATTGCCCTATGTATCAAATCGACATTGTTGAAAATAGTCTCATTCTCCGTCTTTGCACGGTTGTAGATATATACTTGTCTTTGAAGCTGCTTTGCGTTTTCTTTACTAGTTAATTTCTCAAGTTTTCCAATCAATTTTGCAGACTTCTGATTTGTAATGAAATTAGAAGATTGAACCGCATCTACCAATAGTTTCAATTCTGGCAAAGAAAACTCTCTCTCCTCGATATAATACCCTTGATTCTTTCCCTTGTTCTGTCCAATCTTAACTCCGTATTCGCGCAAACGTTCCACATCTCCGTAGACGGTTTTTCTACTACTACTGATACCATAACGTTTGTCCAGAATCTCACAGATTTCAAGCGCATTTAGAATATGCTCTTTGTCCGTTTCTTCCATTAGAATCTTCATCAAATATAGTATTTTTAGTTTTTCATTCTCTGCCATGATTTGTACCTCAAATTTCTTGTCCTCAAGGACATATTTCAAATACCGAGATACATTATACCATATTTTGGAAACATACACATTCTTTTTAGCAGAAGGATAATTGTCTATATCCCGCATTCTGGCTTTCAAGCATTCTAAACAAATAATCCACTCTTTTATGCGAACTCTTTCTTCTGCTTTTCTCTGCTAAACGCTTATTTTTTTTACTAGAATAACTCGTCAGCATCTGACCATTTCGTTCTGCTTGCTTGAATCTGTCATGTTCATATATGTAATTTAGATAATGAGCAATACTATCTGAATATGGAACATCTCCCTGTCTATGATATTTTTCATATTGTGGCTTTTTGAAATCGAGTTCTTTATTAGTGGCATTACGATGATAAAGCACCATTCTTTGGTCCCCTCTCGTGTATACCATTTTCCAACAACCAATCTCTGTCTTCACATACAATGCGCCTTTAACGAAATTGAACTCCATTCCTTTATTATTTTCATAATTAGTGATCGTCTTTTGCTCTACTCGTTTATGATGAGCCATACAGTTACAACATCTGCAGATTCTATAACCTTTTCTTTCTGCTTTTTGCAACGTCATTGTCATTTTATTTTTGTCTTTCATGTTTTTTACATGATGACAACCCGGTTTGTGATACACTTTGGTTTTTGCTTTCAAACTAACGATACATTGACTATTATTTTCCATAACATAATCCTTTCTTCCTACACGGAACTTATTTTATGATTACATTATGCCGTTTTAGGTGTCCCTGCAGAGAGACTCCTACATTTTTCATTAAACTTTTTTTATTAAAAATTGTTCTTTAAACAAAACGTAAACACAAAAGAAAAGAATCGACTTCAATTGTCGACTCCTTCTTGTTTTTCTCAGTCTATTTTTTATTCTTCTTGAAAGTATGATACTTAATTATGACCTCCACATCCGGTCTGAATGAAGAATAGGTATTCACATCCTTATCCCCATCTATTGCGATTTCCTCAACTTCTCCATCGCTAGTTATCCATCCAGTAATCAAATCATATATTGGTTTAGTTTTCACATTAACAAATCCAGCTTTTTCAAACTTCTTCACGATATCTTTATAGTTCTTGCCCTCTGCATCTTTAGAGGATATCGGCGAATAAATTTCTTTAACTGCATGATACCTTATTACTACTTCGTCTTCATATGAAAACTTCTTTGTTTCTTTGAATGTATGCACATCGTCTATAACTACTTGTTCAACCAAACCGTCTTGTTTTTCATCTTCTATTTTCAAGTCATCTAATGCTTCTAATCGCACATTCAAAAAACCTGCTGCCTTCAATTCATTCGCAACATCTTCATAATGCATCCCTTTCATTTCTTCAGATGACATTCCAACCGGTATTAATTTTTTTAATTCCGATACTTGGTATGCCACAAAACCAACTAGTACAATTACACCCAAACTAATCAGAAGCGCCTTCCAATATTTTTTTATAACTTCTCTTCTATGTTCATTCTTTATTTTTCTATTTTCTTTCTTTAAGCGATTGTTTTGATTTCTTAGACGCTGTATTTCTTCATCTTTTTCAATGCTTGCACGATAATAGTAATTATTGTCATCTGCGTCATCATCTTCGTCATCTGCGTCATACTCATCATCATAATAATCATCTTCGTATTGGTCATCTTCGTCTTCTGCTTCAGAGTCATCATCGTCATTATCAATATTCTGCTTTCTATGATACTCTTCTTCAGAATCATATATTTCATTTTCTGATATATTGTTCGTATGATAACATTCTGTACAACTCCACGTTCCACATCCATCATAGAAACCACTTTGCTTGTTTAAAAGTGCCCCACAATTATCACAGTACCACATTACCCCTTCAAACATTTCCCCTTCATATACGTCATCCCCATACAAAGTTTGTCCACAAGAAGTACATGTCCAACTACTATTATCCGGTTCAAATCCATATTGGTCGTTTAATATTGCCCCACAATTAGGACAGGTGTATTCACTATCATATATGCTCATGTAACTTACTCCTATTCTGTGTACATTATTATTTTATCCATTAAATAACTATAACATTTTAACATGCTAAAGCTTTGTTGTAAAACACCTCATTTACAACAAAGCTTCTTTTATGTCAAGAATATGTATCCTAATACCACAACTTGCATAACCATTATAAGCGGAATTCCTATGGTAAAGTAATCTTTTGATGTTTTATGTCTAAGCAAATACATGGCCCCCAGCCCACCAATCGAACCACCAATAAACGCCATGCCAAGTAATGTGATAATACGGATTCGTGTTCGACCTTCAATCGCATTTATCTTGTCAATAGCAAATGCAATAAATGTAATAATGTTAATAATCAATAAGTATATAAACAACACTTTATATTGACTGAAGAAACTCTGTATATCTAACATGAGTTTATCTGCATGCCCACCTTTGATAAATAAATAAATCACTAACTGAATTACAAAGACACATGCAATGAACACTCTAGACATCATATTGCCTTTTACAGCTTTTCTGTCAAATATCAATATTGCCAATAATATTCCAACAGAACCACCTAGCAAAGACGTGATTGTTAACCATTTATCCACCTGACCTTCATCCGTATGCGAATACAACCAAGTGTTTACTAGAAACAGTATGAAACCAACCACATTCATTATTATTAAATACCACGCCCAAAATCCCATCCTTAGTCCTCCTCACTCTTAATATCTAAACATCTTTTGTACCGATTTTTGAATTACCTCCTAGTACGGTAATCAAAGCCATACCAACAACTACTACTGTACCCCCAGCTACTGCTACCATTTTTTCTATGAATTTTTTGTTATCGGAATCTATTTGTCTCTTGAGTTCAACGACACGCATCATGTATTCTAAAATCTCTTTTCGCTCTTCAAACGAAAGTTCTTCTTTGTCTAATATAATTTGACACGACTTTATGATATCATCGCAAGATTGATAAATTGATTTCACACTCTCCTTATTATCATCTAGTCCTTTATCCAACGTTTTCTTGAATTCTACAAAAATATCTTTCATGGTCTTAGAAAAATCTGGAAACTGTTCAATAGCTTTTTTTGCAACTTCCGGATCCATTTTATCCAACATCGATACCATAGTAATCACTTTGTCTTTTGTTAAGTGTCTGAAATCTTCTATTTTTAATTTTTTAAGTACCTTTTGTTCTGTTAATGCTCTACTCATTTCAAATGTCCTCCTTTGTTATTACATGAATATAATTTCAAATCCTTCGAATCCTGACAGGAAATTTACTACGATCTTCTTGACATTTTCTTCAGCTGCTTTGTAAATCCCCTTTTCTTCGGACTGTTTTAAACCGTCTGCCTCAATTTCATTGATTAATTCTTGATACTGTGCAAAATCAATCGGATTCAAAAAATTGTTTGCTTCTACACACTTTACGGTATCCCAGATAACATAATTGTCATTGACTGTTGGTTCTGGTAATCCAATGTAAATCTTAAAACTGTCGTTATCCACTTTGATATTCACATCGTCGATATTGTATCCTACTTTTACGATTCCTTGACACTCGATATGTACTGTATTTGTTGTTCCCGGAATCTTTATATCGTCTATAAAATATCTAGAATAATCCGCTTCCCTTGTGACGGTATACTCGCCTGAGTACGTAGACAACTCACCAATCTCAACTAATTTTGTCTCGATTTCATCTACAGTTACAATTCGCTTTTCTTTCTCACCTGGCAGTTTAAGATCTGGTGTGTTATCATCCACCACTAATGCATCTTTTTCTGCTCTGTTAGTCATATACCAACATCCACCGCCAAATCCGAGTGCTGCTACGAGAACCACTGCAACAATACCAAAAACAATCTCTTTAAATTTCTTCATAAGTCGTTCCTCCCTTTCCTTTGCCATTGACTAAGTCCAAGCTGTTACAAATACTAATACGTAAAACAATACTCCTACAACTACAGCTCCAATAATTAAATTTCTAATAAGTTTCATAATCAAATCTCCTTTTCATTTGTTTTTGTTTTGATAGTCAAATTATAATTTAGGGCGTCAGGTTAATACACCTTCATCATCGAGGATTACTCCCTCTTAATTCCTCCGCTTTCGAGAAATTATTTTGCTTTAATCAGCGAAATCAATCCTATTACAATCAATACCGGAAAAGCTATGTACATTAGTCCACCTATAACCATACCTATCAATATCACAGGTAGAAAGATTATGGTCCAGAATATCTTCGCTATTCCCCATGCTGCTTTAATCCCCCAAATCAGCATCTTTCCAAAAACATACAGCATACAAATTGCAAATATAAGTTCTAACATTTATTTCGTCTCCTTTCCTTTATGCGCTAAATCCAAGTTCTGCAAAGTTAAATAAACTACCTAATGTGTTACCTTCTGTTGATGGTGTCAAAGCATCTATCACATGTTCTAATGCTTCTTTACAGAGTTCCGGTGTACGCACTATTTTCAATAAAGTCGCTGTATTTCTCGCGTCATCAAGTGCGTCGTGTTCTCTTCCTTCAAAATCAACTCCGGCATACATTGCTGCATTCTTTAAAGAAACTGCATTTGTGAGATTTAACTTTTCACCATATTCCTTTTGAAAATCTTCCCAGTTGTTCAACATCTTCTTATTGTTACTATCAAGAACAATTCCTTTAAGTTCAATTTCTTTTACAATCTGCTCTAGATCACTTTCACTCCATTGATAGAATTGCACTTGCTCATCTAAGCTTCTGCACCAAGAGAAGAATATTTTTAATGCATCTTCAAAATGCGGTGCCTCCGCAACCATTTCTGTTGTTATTCCTGTTAAGTTTGAATAGTACGGTGTGATTCTGTCATTATATTGTGGTTTGACCAATGTTTTAAATGAACCAATTTCATGATAAAAATCATCTAGTACAACTGCGCCAATCTCAATAACTTCTCTTCCCCACTTTTGCTTTTCTTCCTTATACTCTTTTGCCAACCCATTCATTTCTAAATCTACTACGATATGTTTCATCTTCTCATTCCTCCGTCTTTATTTCTTATTTGTTTTTAAATATGACTTGTTTACGGTTCCTATCTTATTTGCATAAACCTGATTCTTTTGAATCTTATTTATGATTTTGCTGAGCTTCATTCTTTTTGTCGATTCCATAAAGCCACCTCTCATTTAAATTTCTTTTGTTGATGTATTATCATAATTCAAGTATAATAAGGTCATTAGAATAAATACACGTTCATTCAGATGAATTAAACACGTGTATTTCTCAAGTTTAGAGGAATACGAGAGGATAAATATCATGGGAAGACAATCCACAAGAGAAAACAAAACAATTTATCAGATATGCCGGGAAGAATGTAATCTTACACGTGAAGAAGCTAGTGAGGGAATGGTTGGTATTTCCGAATCTCGCATAGAGAAAATCGAATATGAACTTCAAGAACCTACTCCATATGACGTAGTACAAATGGCAGATTGCTATAAAAGACCTGATTTATGTAATTACTACTGCTCTCACAAATGTGATATTGGAGATCGCTATGTTCCGGAGATTGAGGTGTCAGAATTATCAAATATCATTTTGGAAACCATTGGTAGCTTGAATGAAATCAATCCTCTAACTGGGCGTTTGATTCAGATTGCACGTGATGGGAAAATTACTGATGATGAAATTAAAGACTTTGCATACATTAGCAAAAAACTTGATGAAATATCTCTCGCTGTTGATTCCTTAAATCTATGGGTTGATAAAACCGCAAGTGAACACGATATTAACATTGAACTTTTAAATGCAGAAAAAGAAAAATTAAAATAAGCCTCAAAAACTCCTTCCCGCTATGAGAAGGAGTTTCGTATTCTCTCATATTTAGTTTTTAGGCAAATAATACACTTCTATATCTGCAGTATCCTTACTAGATTCGATTTGCACCCAATAATCTCTCACAAAATAACTATGTTCTGCCTTTTGGACTGGATACAATTCAAATGTATTGAAGTCTACAATGCAGAATGGTAAAAACTCTTTTTCTCCATTGACAGTCTCTCGCTCAAGAGTCGCAACTACTTTGTTTAAACAATTCTGGCATAAATGATTTCTTACTGTGCTTTCATCAAACATCCCGTCTATAGTCTTAACTGTTGCACTAGCCATTCCTCTACTTGGCGTTGCATCAATATCTGATTCGACTCCTTGCGAACTACTTTGACAACTTGTTGTACCCTCTTTCTCTATATAATTACCTTCGCTATCATATTCTTTAAGGCGTAGGTCTATAACCTCCCATTGGTTCAATCCTATAATACCAATCGTATCGAATTTTCTATAATAATCCATCATACTTGCATCAGAACTGCCACACAAGTAACACTCATCCGTATTATCCAACTCTGATACAATACTACCATATTGTGTATACACAGTTTCTTCTACTTTTTCATTTGCTTTTGTAATTAACAAAACTGCTCCTGCAAATACAATGATAAGGCTAATTAAGCCAATCCAAAAAACACCAACTCGAATAGAATAATATTTCTTATTTTTCATCTTCTGTTTCTCCTTTCTCTTCGCCAACATTTTTACTCATTACTGCAATAAAATTACGTGCCAATCTCCATAATTCGTAATTAAGATCGTCTTCTTTTTCAGTTAGTTCATCGCCTAAATATATTTCTCTATTAGGCGCAGAAAATTGTATATAGCTTTTTCCGGTTTCTGCATCATACTTAATAGAAAAAAATCTATGTTCTGCTAGTTCACCAGTGTCTCTTACTCTTGCAGAAACTAAGTATACTCTTTTTACATCATTAATTTTCTTGTTAATTGGAGGCAAGTTTATTTTTACAACATGTAGACCTCCAACTTCTAAACACTCCACATCATAATTATGTGAATTGTATTCGTACTCAATCCCGTCATCAGCAAAAATCTCCCCCAACAACTCATGCAACAAGCTATTCCCATCGTTACATAAGGATTCAAAAAAAATCTTTTTTTCTTCGTCAGTTCCTTTATAAATTAGCATAGGAAGTAAAGTTTGAAAAAATTCTAACTTAATCAATTCTTGTTTTGTCACTATCATTTTCTTGCACCTCCATCTTGTGTAACTTCTTATACTTATTTTGTTATCTATAAGATATTATAACTGATTTTTTAGATTTGAAAATACTATAATATACTTAATAGATATTAGGAGGTAATCAAAGTGGAAAAGAAAGGTTATATTGAAATACATTTACAGGAACTTCTTGACAGTTCAGGAATTAGTAAAAATAAATTTTGTCAAAGAGCTGAACTGCAACGTTCACAATTAAATGGATATCTGAATAACGCTGTCTCACGACTTGATACTGATGTCCTCGCTCGAATTTGTACTACATTGGATTGTTCAATATCAGATTTATTGGAATTCCATAAGCCCGATTAAAAAGGGACAATACTTTATTTGTATTGTTTCTTTTTTTATATCCTTTTATAGATAACTTTCCTACTATAACTTCTTATACATATCTTCTTGCACACATATTATTCTATTTGCTATAATACAAATGATCAAATACTTTCATTGCAATATCTGACACAGCACATCTCGCGGTTTTCACAATATTGCAAAGATGAGTTTGTATAATGTGACAACCTATTAAGATGTACGCCTTGAGGTTCGCCCCACTATTTGGGGCAAACCTCTTTTTTGCAATGAAAAATAATGTTTGAAGCGTACAGTAATTTGCTATGTAATGAGAAGAACCATATCCGTAGTCCACCACAAAATGTTCTTAACTAAGAATATTATAATACGGAGGATAAGAACATGAATATAAATTTTAAAATAATTGGAAAAAGAATAAAGTATTATCGTACAAAGGAAAACATGTCACAAATGGACTTGGCAGAATTTGCCGATTTGTCTGTACCTTATATCAGTTTTATTGAAACTGGTAAAAAGAAAATTAGTTTGGTCTCACTGATTAAAATAACTGAAGCTTTGAAGATTACTCCAAATCACATACTTACTGATTACATTGTACACTCAGAAGATACGATGGCAACAGAAATCTCCACATTATTAAAGGGATGTAACTCTGACGAGCGTTTTTTTCTTCAAGAAATGCTACTATCAATGGTACAGTGTTTACGTTCTTCACATTGGTTTAAGAACCGAAACGAAGACTAATTTCAAATCAAAACACAAATAATTTTTCTTGGAAATATACTGGTGGTTTAATTCTTAACCGCTAGTATATTTCTTTTTGTTTATGAAAAAAATATAATCGTTTCAATATAAAAGAAAAGGGAATTTGGCATGATTGAAAACGAAAAGAAAACGAATACCGTACAACAACAAAAAGAAAAAATCCGACAACGATATAAAGGTATAGACACGGATGAATTAGATGTAATTCCGGCACTTCCCCAGGACTCTTTACATGATGAAACAACAATAAAACGAGTCGCCGTATACGCCCGTGTTTCCACAGATGACCCTAGACAAACAAGTTCTTATGAGTTGCAAAGAAACCATTATCAAGATGTTGTTAGTCGACAACCAAATTGGGTACTGATCGACATTTATGCTGATGAGGGAATATCTGGCACATCATTAAAACATCGTGACGCATTTTTAAGAATGATTGCCGATTGCAAAGCCGGAAAAATTGACATGATTATAACCAAGAGTGTATCTCGTTTTGCACGTAATATCGTTGACTGTATTTATTATCAGCGTGAGTTAAAAGCATTAAATCCACCTGTCGGTATTCTTTTTGAAACGGAAGGTATATTTACATTAAACGCAAACAGTGAAATGAGTTTATCATTTATCGCAACTTTAGCGCAGGAAGAAAGCCATACAAAAAGCGAAATCATGAACTCCTCTATCGAAATGCGTTTTAAACGTGGTATTTTTCTTACTCCTACTCTTCTTGGTTACGACCACGATGAAGAAGGAAATTTAATCATTAACGAAGAAGAGGCAAAAACTGTTCGTCTTGTTTTTTATATGTACTTGTATGGTTACAGTTGCCAAGAAATTGCCAACACACTTACAACTTTAAAAAGACCAACCAAGAAAGGAAATACTAGGTGGTCGCACGGAAGCATTCTTCAAATATTGCAAAACGAAAGACATTGTGGCGATGTTTTAGCACGGAAAACTTTTACACCTAATTATCTTGACCATAAATCAAAGAAAAATCGCCAAGACAGAAATCAATATCGCAAACGCGATCACCATGCTGCAATAATAGCTCGCGATGACTTCATAGCTGTTCAGCATATGATTAGCAATGCAAAGTACGGTAATAAAGAATTGCTTCCTACATTGCATGTTATTGAAAAGGGTATTCTTACCGGATTCGTTCCAATTCATCCTAGATGGGCTGGATTCAAACCCGAAGACTACATAAATGCTTCTAATAGCGTTCCATCCGTCTCTAACCCCTTTGCAGAAGTGGAACAAATTGAAGCCAATGAAGGTGAATTTGATTTGCGAGGTTTTGAACTTGCTCATGTGCAATTCTTTTCTACAGCAGATCGAATGTCCGTCACATTCTCTCCAGATGGACTAACATTCGGTATTCAATGTATCCGTAAAATGAACTCCACATTATTTATAGATATGTTGATACACCCACAGCGCAAATTGCTTGTTGTGAGAAAAGGAAAAAAAGATAACAAATATTCTTATCAGTGGGCACGAACTCTAAATGGGATTATAAACACTAAACCGATTTCCGGTTCTTCTTTCATGCCTATGCTATATGAATTGTTGAATTGGGATTCTAACAACAAATATCGGGCAATTGGTTATAGAAAACACAAGGATGATGAAGTATTTCTATTATTTGATTTAAATAATACAGAAATACTTATTCCAAGCCAAACAATTGATAATGAAGCCGATTCAGAACTATCACCATTAACAACAGGCAACAAGAAAAGCATACTCGCCTATCCTGCTGAATGGGCGGAAGGATTCGGTGAAGAATACTACAGTACTATCAAAAAAGATTTATTAGAAATCAAAGAAGAATGGCAGACACATAACCCTGGTACACCATTCGAAACCAATGACTTGAAAGTATCAACTCCAGAGGAAATCAGAAGCAATATAGATGAAATTTTAGAAGAAATAAGAGGAAATTAGAATGGATAATCTACAAAACGAAACACTAGAACCAAACAAAGCAACCGTACTAGAGGGCGGTATAGAAATCACTGAAGACGTATCATTTACTTTTGATGGATATCAAGTTGTACGTGGCGAATTCTTTGCACATACCTTTGAACCATCATTAACATTTAGCGATAACAAAGTATATGTCAACACCGCTTGTGTGAAAAAACTACCAGAAATTGAGTATGTTCAATTACTTGTAAACCCTATCGACAAGAAAGTTGCTGTCAGGCCTTGCACTGAGGATGCAAAAGATTCTTTTCGCTGGTGCTCTGCTACGGCAAAAAGAACACCTAAACAAATCACTTGTCGTGTGTTTTATGCCAAACTACTTAACCTAATGGAATGGAATCCTAAATACCGTTATAAGTTACTTGGTAAATTAATTCGCTCAAATAACGAACTTCTATTTGTTTTTGACTTAAACAGTCCTGAAATTTTCGTCCGCAAGGTAACTGACGATAACAGAGAAATCATGTCTCGCACTGCTACTTATCCTGAGGAATGGAAGAATCAATTTGGTTTACCTGTTGAAGAACATCAAAATGCGTTACAAATAAACATTTTCGATGGCTATACAGTATTTGGTGTACAAGAACAACTACGAAGACGGAGTCAAGAAAATAAAACAGATGACAAATCTATAGAAAACAAACAAGATGGAGGTAATACATATGAACAAACAACACTCTTCTCTGAAACCAGCTCTGTCAATTGATATGAAGCATAATCTAATTCGTATTCACAGAGTTACTCTAAACACGTTAGGCAACCCAGACTATATTCAATTACTCGTTAATCCTGAAGACCGAAGCATTGCAATTACGACAGGAATAAGCAAAGACAAATTAGCCCATCATGTATGCTATGAAAAACTCAATCGTGGACAGAGTTTTGAACTGCACAGCATGAATTTACTTCAAAGTCTCCAATCAATTAGCGAGCAATGTGAGACTATGAAAGCCTACAGAATATACGGCATATATGTACCAGAACACAATATTGTCAAATTCCCAATAGAGGAATGTGTTCTATATGGAGCAGAAAGGATAAACAATGGATAATAGATTACAACTGAAAGTTCTTCGTATTGACGAGGGGTTCAAAACACTACTAGCTCCCCTTACAGAAAAAGAATTTGAACAATTAGAACAAAACATAAAGGCAGAAGGCTGTCGCGAACCACTTACCCTTTGGAAAGGAATAATTGTAGATGGTCACAACCGCTACCGCATTTGTCATAAAAACAAGATTCCATTTCGTACAATTGATATGCACTTTTCGTGTCGCGAGGAAGCTGTCGCATGGATTTGCTCAAATCAATTAGGGCGACGTAATATTTCAGAAGAGACTAAAAAATATTTAATTGGGAAAAAATATGAATCCGAAAAAATAATGGGTGTACGAAATGCAAATGGTAATAACCAACATACAATTGTAGAGGCACCCAAAATTAGTATTCCAAGCCAAAACAAAACAGCCCACGAGATGGGTAAACAATACAGTATTTCCCATAATACAGTTTACAAATACGGAATATACTCGAAAGCATTAGATGTAATTCAAACTAAGTGCCCGGAAATTGCACACAGGATTTTAATGGGTAATATCAAAGCTTCACATGAAAATATCATCAATCTATCCAGGCTGTCTAAAAAAGAACTTTATAAATTATTTGATGATATGTGTAAAGAAAAAAATGGACAAGTTAGTTATTCTGACATTCGTCACGAATTACAATGGAAAGCAACGCGAAAAAGCAATGTAAAACAGCCTGTTCTTGCACAAGAAGAATTAGCGATTAAGCAATTACCAAAATACGATCCCGATGCAGAATTTTCAAGTTTGTCACTAACAATACCTTCTTGGATTGACACAATCAACAGAACTAGAAAAAACACACAAATAGAAAATACTTCTGAAGAAGCACGCAGAATAATGACTGTAAAATTATCAAATTTATTGCAAGCAGCACGTGATTTGTTCACAGTAATATCGGAGGTGAAATAACATGGAAGACTATTCTGCTTTTGTACCCAATGTACACTATGAATTAATACCAATTAAGAACCTCGTCTCAAATCAAGATTATCAGCGAAATCTTTCCATTAAGCACGTGCAAAAAGCGGCAGATAATTTTGATTTATGCCAAATTAATCCCGTAAAAGTAAGTAGGAGAAATGGAATTAATTATGTTTTCAACGGTCAACATACTATCGAAATTGTTGCAACTGTTTCCGGTTCACGCGAAACACCTGTCTGGTGCATGATATACGAAGATTTAGAATATGAACACGAAGCAGATATTTTTGCTAATCAGATGAAATATGTAAAACCTTTAATGCCTTACGAAATATTTATGGCAAATCTAGAGGCTGGGAGTGATAAACATTTAATAATTAACTCATTGGTAGAATCTTACAATCTCACAATTACTCATGGAGCCATACCAGGTGGGATTTGTGCTGTTTCAACTTTAGAATTGATTTATGACAAGTATGGTTATCACACACTCGATAGAGTACTTCGACTTTGCATAGGTACGTGGGAAGGGGAAAATCACTCTCTGTGTGCCAATATGTTAAATGGTGTAGCAAAACTGGTCAGTACCTTTGGCGACTCAATGAAAGATGATATTTTCATTGAAAAAAACAGTGTCTATTCTGTAAAACAAATTATGCGGACTGCCAAAGAACGACGTGGAGGAGCTTTGGGATTCTCTGAAACCTTACTTCTAAATTATAATTTAAAAATGAAAGGCAATGCTGCTCTTCAGATGGAAAAATTGTATGCACATAAGACTAAAACCAAAGCCGACTTAGAGGAATTAGCTGATTTTGATCCCGAAGAACCTATTACCTGGTCCTACACTGAATTAGATTCAGAAGAAATCACAGATGATAGCGAGCAACTTTCTTTAGATATTGAATAACAGAAACAAACTATACCGCTTGCAATTATTGAACAAAAATTGTACTATAGACGAAAACCAAGTCAAAGGACACAAACATTATGATAGTAAACAGACAATATATACCTTTTACCACTTTATTTCACAGAGATGTAGAATCGAGGTTGGTTTTAGAAAAAGCATTTGCAGATTCAAATTTAAGCGAAAAAGACAAAGAAAGAATTTGGAAAAACATGTTTGAGCATATGTTAAGCATTAACACTGCAAGCCTTGGTTCTGGCATCCCAAATTTCGGCTACATAAAAACTGAATTTGAGCGTCTGGACAAAGAGCAGCCTTATGACTCCGGATACTCATTATCTGACATTAACGAAATATCCATACTCGAAAGAACTGACGACTTTATCAAATTGGAATTAATTCATTATTCTCAAGGAATTGATAATATTGTCGGTATCATTGAAGTAACAGAAAACAGCAAGAAATAAAATAATCCATAGACAACATTACGTTGCCTATGGATTTACTTTTGGTTCGCCCCAAATTGTGGGGCAATCCTCAACTTGTTTTTTCTAACTACATTTGTACTTACTCGTCCCAATCAAAATTTGCTGCATTACCCTTAGTCAATATCTTATTTCTACGAGAACTGAAACTTTTTATATACTCTTCAAATTCTTTCTGACGTTCCTTTGGTAATTTGAAATCATATAATTTCATACGTTCCAATGCCCATTGTGTTGCAAAAGATTCTTCTTCCTGTCTAGTCATGTTATCCGTATTAGTTTCTAAATGACCTATTTCATGAAGTAAATCAAAAAGTGTTTCTGCTGTTACATTCTCATAATCTTCTTTGCTCTGAAAAACTAATCCCAAGTCGGTATGACAATGTGCAATCGAACTATCACCACAAAAGCACTCATGGGTAAGTCTATATTTACCCGAATCAAAAAACACTTCTTTAATTTCATTTCGTATACTATAAAGGGGTCTTTTTTCCTTCTTTGCTTTTCCCATTGGACCAAACCTGAACTTTCTTGCTTCTTTCTTCTCTTCAACAGTAGAATTCTGTTTTCTTCGAACTTCAGGTTTAAGCGAAAGAACATCTAAATTAGTCAACTTTTCAGCACCGTTAGCAATATCTATTTCGTACTGTTTTTGTATTTGTTCCTCTAGATAATCATTCACTTTTTGTATACGTTTAATATGTAATTCTTTCATTTCAGACAGAACCCATTTTGCAACTTCAATAATATCAGTATAACATATCAAAATTTCTTGTTTCTTGTTTTCCGCCATTTTGTCCAACTCGTCACGTTTATTTGCGTAGGCAATTTCAAAAAGAATTTCCTCAGGTCTTAACGATAACTTATCTCTTAACAACTTATTATATAATACGCTTTGCTTTTGTTGCTTGTTATATTTATACGTAAATAATATGTCATCAATAACAAATGCATATTTTTCTTTAACAGTCTGCGTTGATATAAGTTCATCCTGAATTGATATAACTTCTTCCTCTTTGAATTCTTGATAATTGATTCCGTGCTTGGCTGCTTGCTTGATAATAACTGAGAACACTTCTGCATAAGACATTTTCTTGGAGACTGCTTCATACATAATCTCATCTATGGTATCTTTGGCTTGAATATAATAATATGTGCAGATTCGTTCTTGTCCGTATCTATGTATTCTATCCTTACTTTGATAATAATCCTCTGCACTATATGACAGTGCATAGTATACAGCAATACAACACCCCGTAAATGTCGCTCCATATTTTATACTTTTAGGATGTGCTACCATATACTTTGCATCGCCATGTTTAAATGCTCTTATGCTATCATCAATGCTCTTTGTTTTTCCGTATGCAGTAACCACCCTGCCATATTGGGAAAGAGTTTGCTCAACTTCTTTTATTTCATATTCGAATTGACACCACACAATAATCTGCTCATTAGGATGCTTTTGTACAATTTTTTCTAACTCAATAGCTTTGTAATTGTGCAAAGGAATTTTATCGCCATAATCATCTATCAAAAACCCTGATGCAATCTCTCGTAATTTAGTGAAAATTGCCAATTTGCAAACAGACGAATAATATGCTCCTTTTTGTTGTTTCTCACGAGCTTGCAATTCAAATATACAAAATTTGTACAGACGAATATATTGTTCCATAATTTGAGGAGGCAAAGAAAAATCAACAATCTGATGAAAGGTTTCTGGCAAAGCAAGACAATCTTGTTTACTTACAATCAAAGATCTATTAGCTACCATATTTGCAACATCATCCTCTGCCATCGGTGATATAGGCATTGTCTTGCTTCCACTGCCTTTAAAATACTTCTTCTTGAAAGCATTAAATGACATATAAAAGGTGTTTGGATCCACTACTTTCATTTGCGCATAATATTCAGAGCTATTATTCGGAGCCGGTTTGCCAGACAACATGTAAATATATTTAAAGTCATCAGCATACTTAAATATAGTTTTTGCATTTACACTTTCTGGATTTTTTAATCCTGCACTTTCATCTATGATTAATCCGTCCACCTCATATTCATCCATGATAGCATCTGGGTCATATCTGAACTTTTCAATATTTACAATATAATGGTCTGCAAGCTGCACCATTTTATTCCATATGATGTTTTGCATCTGCCACTTTTTATTATACAAATCAAGAAATCCATCTTTTTCATAATCAATCTCGGATTGGGCCAAATTCCAATCTTCGTCATTCACACGAAACTTTTTTGGAATTTTTGTATGCTTTTCCCATCTTTCATAAACAGGTTTGCAATCTTCAAAGAAAAAATTATTACTAATCGGTAATATTCTTAGTTCTGGAAAATATTCTGCACAATCCTCCATCCAAGCAGTCTTAATAATAGGTTTAGGACATAAGATTAAAAAGTGTGCATCGCTTTTTTCTTGTTTCTCTTTGATAATTGATAACGACATGACCGTTTTTCCAGTTCCTGTATCATAAAAAAATGCAAACTTATCGTATCTCTGCGCCAATAGTAGTCCTGCTTTTTGATGGTTAAGTAATTTTTCATTATTAACCTCAACTTCATTAAAAGCATCTTTCGCTTTGATTCTTTCTTTAATAGACTCGTTATATTGTCTATCTACTGAATTTGCACCACTAGCATCACTAAACGCTTCTCCGTATATTTCAAAAAGATCTGAAGAACTATATTGGCGATGATAATTTTCTTCGTATAATGTGTTTTGCCTATATGCATCACTAATAGTTTTGCCATTTTTTATTGCATTTACGATAATATAAAAAGAATTAGACCAATTTGACTTTCTAACAGCAACCGGCAATCCATATTTTTTTACTATATCACTTAATGGCATCTCATTAGAAATGGAACTAAAATCAAACTCATACTCTGACGAAATCAATTTGTCGTATGCCATTCTTTGGCGTTCCGCACTAATTTTCAATTCTATTGTTTCAGCCTTATCTATTGCCCAATTGATAGCTTCAATAGTTTGTTTATCACCAACTGCCTTTGAAATTGCAATTCCACCATGTACCAATATTTCAAATAAATTATCATCAGAATAATCCGCATCAATCCAATCTTGACTAATGCACAATATCCCTGAAATACCAAACAACGTATCTTCTGTCGGTGTGACCAAAATATTTATCTTATGCTTTTTTAATATTTTTTCTACATCCTTATAACTTGCCATATTATAGAACCTTTTCAACACTGTAATATTTCTTATCATTTTACTCCAATAATGTGGTTATTTCAACTTTACTATTCCAAATAATACTAATAGGGGCCAGAGCAAAATGCCCTGCCCCCTTCATTTATCTGGCTTTCTTGCCTTGCTTTGCCTTCTTCTCAGACTTTTCCTGCTCTGCCTGTTCCTGTTCCTCGCGTTGAATCTGTTCTCTACGGTTATAAGGTTTTCCGGTTTGAGGATTAATCTCTTTGGCTTTTTCAAGTTGCTTTTCACATTCTGAAATTAATTCTGCGTACAGTTTTTCACGGAATTCTTTGGTAATCGGATAACAAACATCCTGATATACTGGTTTGTTATTCTCATCCATTTTCTTTGTCTTGTACGATGGCATAGCTACAAACAGATTTTCTTTTCCTTGAAGAATTGTTACGTTGTTTACGATGAAGCTATCTTCAAAATAAATACTAGCCAGACCTCTAATATTGGAAGAGTCTTTGGAAAATGCTGTTACTCTAATAGCATACTCTGGCATTTCCACCGCCTCCCTCTCTGCAGCTTCTTGTGACTTTCCTCTTTCTTTCAGATTCTTAAATTCATCCAAGATATTTCCATAGAGTTCTTCTCTGAATTCTTTGGTTGTTGGATTGCAGATATCCTTATACACCGGATTGTTATCTTGATCTACGCCATTTGATTTGTAACGTGGCATAGAAACAAACAATTCCTTTGTTTCCTTGTTTTCCAAAATCGCAATATTTGTAATTTTGAATGAATCTCCAAATACTACAGTTGCAAAACCTCTAATGTTACCTTCATTTCCTTGTACTTCATTTACCTTAATTGAATATTTCATATTGTCCTCACTTTCTATCTGCTACGCAGATTCCTTTTCATTTTTAATTTTTCTTCTTGGCTTGGCATAAAATCTACATCTACAAACTCACCACTGCCTAACACAATGTCTGAAGAAGAATATAGTTCCTCGACCTGTTCAATGGCATCTTCAATTGAATCCGCCTCTACACTTTCGATTTTACAAAGGGTTTCTACTATTTCCACTTCATACATTCGTCTTTCTTTCATAACTTCTGTCTCTCGAACCTCTTTCCCATAAATACTGATTCCGAGTTCTTGGAGCTTTTGCAAACATTCCTTGCTACTTCTCTCACAGTCAAATCTCGCTTCTTCTACATTGTCATTAAGTTTCCCTTTTAGAAATTGTAAAAGTTGGTTATAGTCTGCACAGTATCTAGCAGAATAAGATTTGTTTGCAGCAAGATATGTTTCTACCCATTCATGCCTCAAATCCCTCGTATGCTCTAATTCCAAAACCTCTAAAGCAATTTCCATTTTCTCTTTATTTGTTTGAAAAACAACGTCTTTCATATAATCCACAAAATTGAGAAGCATATTGGTTTCTGTTCCTTTCCAATTTTCAGTTACCATAATCATTTCATGCATAAACTACACCTCCTATATTGGAACGGATGCACAAGGCACCCGTCCTTTATTTGACTTCAAGAACAATTGGAAATTCGCTTGCTACTGTACCCGATGTTGCATACTGAATGCGAATAGTACACTCATGTCTACCTTCAGGTAAAGTTTTATCAAGTTCAATCACATTCATTTCATACCCCGGTGCAATCTTCTTGGACTTATAAAGACTGTCTCCGTCCTCATCGAAGATTTCAAAAGTAATAGAGTCATGATTGTTTTCGATGTTCTTGACATTAAACTTTTCACTGACCTTACCGTTAAATACTGCCTTTGCAGAGTAATTGACATGCATCATTCCTTGCTCAACTGCAGTATCAATCGCTTCTTGTCTCATTGCATCTTCAATCTGCGTGATTGCGTCTACATTTTCCTCAAATTCTGTAATGATTTCATCTGCTCTTTCGATTACTTTCTTTTCATAGTAGTTCTCTGAACATCTATAAAGCAAAAGCAGAATGATGATAACCAGAATTGCCAAGATAATCTTGGCAATCGGGCTATTTTTCTTATTGTTATCGTTTTGCTTGTTCTCTGTCATGGTTACATCCTCACTTATAAGAATTTAAACGTTAATACCATGTCAAACGCTTTCTGCATGCTTGCATTCTGAGTAAAGGCACCACGTTCTACTTTGAAACATAAATCTTTGGAACCACCACTGACAATTGTAAAGTCTTCTGGTTCAAACTGAACGTATCCAGTAGTTCCGTTATCTCTTCCACTCATATATTCCAGATTGTTTTCAGGACCTACATAGAATTTAACCTTTTTCGTGTCCGCATTGTTGTACTTTGGATCCATGCCACCTGTCATAAGAATCCAATCATTTGCTGCTGTAAGGGATACAGAGTAAAGATAAATTCTTGCAATAGCACTGGTGTTTTCAATGGTCCAGTTTGTCGGGTAAGTATTGGTTCCGTCTTCATTGAAGACAATTGGTAATGTTGTTGGTACATTTACCGCAACGTTTGGATCTGTTGCCTTAATCTCAAACTGCACTTCTGCAGATGCTGCCTGTGCTGGTACTACTGCTCCAAATAAAAGAGCAAAACTTAAAACTGCTGCTAATAATACATTTAATTTTTTCATAATCTTAATCCTCATTTCTTTCTTTATTTTTGTTTTTGTTCCATATTCAGTTGTCATTTTTCTGCAGCATTTCTAAAACAGAAAAGCCAATATCTAGTCTTTTGACTTGATACTGGCTTACTCCCTCTCATATGCTGTTTTGTTTTTCACAATCATGTGTATCATCACCTCCTCTACTGTGGTCTTCCTATGAGTACAATGTTTTCCGGGGATGGTATATCTCCATAAACTACACCATATTGCTCACTCTTTGCTTCCACTACTTTACCGTTCCCGATATAGATTGCTACATGGCTGATGTTCTTATATCGACCATTTCTGCAATAACTGTAGAAGATTAAATCTCCCGGTTGCATTGATTCATAACTTACTGTTTTTCCTGCCACTTCTAAGCCTTGTGCCTCAGAAGCTGCCGTGGTTGAACCTCCATAACTAATATTGATTCCTGCAGCTTTCCATGAATAAAATGCTAGAGAACTGCAATCATAATAATTACCAGAATCTCGATATGCCTGACTATATGGATATCCGACACGATTGAGTGCATATCTGCAGACAAACTGTTGATTGACATCTGTGATTCCGCTCATAATTTCATTTATTTCAGAATTGCTTAGTTTGGATGAAAGTTCTGCTCCTCCGCCAACATATCCGGATAATGTGAAATTGCCACTACCCATAACCAAATCAAGCAGCTCTACTTGATTCTCATCAAAACTATATATTTCTTTCATTTGGTTAAAGTTCTTCAAAACAACATTCACATAAAGTACGGTCTTTGTTTGAGCGGTTCCATTCTCGTCTGTATACGTTTCCGCGCCACTTGAGACCGTATACGTACACATATCATCAAACACTTGCTTTAGCCATGTTCTTGTTGTGTCGTTTATGATTGTTGCGGCATCCCCAACACCATGCTTTACCATATAAACGCCTATGATATCGTAGTAATTACTAATACTTGCACCTGTACCTTCATAATCGACATAGACGATTTCACCGGTATCATATCCAATATGACTATTAGCCAAATTTTCGACTTCTAAATTGAATTCCGATACATAAGCACCAGTAACACTCATAACCGTCTCTCCGCTTTCTAACGGAGGCATGAATATAGCAAACGGGGAGTTATAAATAATCGCTATAACTGCCATAACAGGTACTACAACTGCAGATACAATTAACAATCCTCCTCCCATTAATGCAAGCCAAGGAGCTAGTCCAGATACAATCGATGGAACTTCTTGACCATCACTGCTTTCCTTACCTTGCTTATTCATCAAGTTGTTCTGTAAAAGTAGCATTTTGGCTTTCTGCAAAAGACCAAGTTTTTTCTTTTTCCCTTTGCCATCATCTGAACTCTTTCCAGAAGATTTCTTTCCATCGTTTTTATTAGATGATTTGTTACTACTTTTTTTAGTATTTTTGGAATCATCTCGACGTGTTCTATCATCATCACGTCTGCTCCTCTTATCCTTTTTATCTGATTCTTTTTTACTCTTTTCTTTATTCTGTTGGAGTTTCTTTTTGATTCCACTGGCTCCTTTTTGGCTAGCAGAAAGAACTGGCTTTGCTAACATATATTCTGTCATTGCAGCATTCCTTAATTCTTCGCCACCCTCTATTTGCTTACTAGCACTGTTCAGACTTTGCATCCCTGCATACTTTATTGAAAAGCCCTCATTCTTTAATTGGTGAATTTCAAGTTCTTTCTTTTTATGCAACGCAATAGGTTTCTCTTGTGCTTTCTTAATTTTCACAACTCTTACACCTCCTCCAATAGAAAAAGCCACTGGGATAAATCCCAATGGCTTAATGTCTATCTATCTTCTTTTCTACCTACTCTACAATAAATAGCTGGACCTTTTTTTACTGCTTTTTCTTCTGTTTGTCCACCTTTTAATAATTCTTTGATACTTTGAAGAGCATTTTCATCTAATGGTGTCTCTAGCATTTCTTCTGTTGCCTCAAGATCCATGAAAGTTCCAAGTTCTTTATACGGTGCAAGTCGTGTGTTGAGTTCCATTGCTATAAAGTCTTTGACACGTAATTTTGCTTTATCTATAACAATTTCTTCTGTTATCACTTTAGAGTCTTTACCATAAATTGCTTCTAGTTCTTGTTTCACTTGCTCAGTAAGAATTTCGGGTGGATTTTCTGAATACTCTAGCGTTTTATCATATATCCATGCAACTGTGCGTATTTCGCTTTCTCTTTGTATCAACTCGCCATCTTTCATTTCATAGCCAAATGGAACTTGTGACATTTTTTCTACTCTCACACCCTTTTTTTCAAATACCTCTTGATAATATTGATTTTCACCTTCTCGCGTAGAAACTACCGTTGCATTTTTAGATTTTAATACATCAGCAATTTCCTCCAAAGAATCAAAATCACTTGCAAGTCTGTCCACTTGAGAAACAACCACAGTTACATCTTCGTTTTGACTTTCTAAAAATTCTTTAAAGCTCTTTGCTTTATCTTTACCGGTTTGAGAACTGCTTTCATGAACTGACTGCAACTCAACACCATGTTCTTCACAATACTTATTAATTTGTTCTTTCTGTCGTTCTAATGATGATGGATTTCCCATAGAGTCATACGCATATCCAATTGCTTTTTCTTTACTCATAAATAATCACTCTCCTCATTTATTTCAAATTGATTATATCAAATCTTCAACGTCCTCTCAAGAAAATCTCGTTTTCATAAAAACTTTCCTATTTTCATAAAAGGTTTCACTGGAACTTACTTTTGCTGTTGCTTCTTTTCTTCAATTTTTTCGTAAATATTAGTATTTACCAACTTGTAAATCTCAGTATCTTTGTCAATCTGGTTATCGAATGGTACAACTACTGGTCCGCACTTAAGAAGTCCGGTTCCCACTGGTGAATTGGTTACAAAACGAAGTTGTGTTTCTGAAATGCCAAGTGTTTCCTCGACCTTTGCAGCATCTGGGTTTGACTGTTTTAACAGAATTACGAGTTCTGAATTGGCAAGCATAGTTGTTGCAGTAACACTTTCCAAAAGGTCCATGATATTCTGTGTAATTCCAGTACAAAGACCTCCTTGCTTTCTCACTTTCTTCCATAGCTGTTGCAAATATTTTGCAGTATACTCTGAATTAAGAAGCATGTGAAACTCGTCGATATAAAGCCACGTTGCAACTCCATTTTCTCCATTCTCAATAATCTTCTTCTGGATCATTTCCATTGTAACAAGCATACATGCAGGTGCAAGTTTTTCTCCTAATTCACGAATCGGAAAGACAATAAAGCGATTGTCCAAATCCACATTGGTATGATGATTGAAAATGTTAAGACTACCATTTACAAAAATGTCCAATGCTAATACCAAATCTTTTGCCTCTTCTTCTGGACACTGCTTAAGCAATTCATAAAACTCTGACATGATTGGTACATGTTTCTCTTCGCTTCTTGCAATTCCAAAGTACAATTCTCGCACACATCTATCAATAAGCGATTCTTGTCTACGATTTAACTTTTCACCGTAACACTGCTCACATAAGGCAAACATAAATTCTGCCTTCATACGAACCACACCATGCGAATCATCCAAATTCAAAAGATTCAAATCAATATCAAGAGGATTGATATAATTTTCTGTAAATGTTGCCATTTTGATGATTCCACCATTGAGTGCCTGCGCAATCGGAATATACTCGTCTGTAGGTTCTACGACCATAATTTTATCGTTCGTCTTATGAAATACCTCAAGCATCTCCCATTTACTCATCACTGACTTCCCGGAACCAGATGTTCCTACCACAAATGCATTTCCATTTTGCCCTTTCTTTCTGTCTACAATGTTTAAATTTTTAGAAATCTGATTGGTTCCATAACAGAATCCCGACTTTGCATTCAGTTCTTGAACGGTAAATGGAATAAATGCTATTAAAGCATTCGTAAACAAAGTTCTCATTGTTTCCACTTGTCTTACCCCAATCGGTAACGTCGTATTTAGCCCTTCTCTCTGTCTGAAAAACAGAATATCCATTTCACATCCATGCCCTTTTGCAATTGTTTTGATGATTTCTGTATGCCTCTCCAATTCTTCTTTCGTATTTGCCATGATTACCATTGTACAACTCACTAAAAACAAACACTGGTCATTGTCACGAACATCATCCATCATCGCTTCAATTTCTTTTTTCTCGGAACGTTTCAAATAAGAAATATCTGAAGCAAAATCATTGTTACGATTTCTAACACGTTGCTGCTTTACAATATCTGATTCAATGCCAAGATACTTTTTCCTCATGATATTCATCGTAGTTTCCTTTGGTACTGGAATGATAGTTTGTGTAGTCATACTAAAAATTGGTAATGATGACAAGTCCACAAAGAGTCTATCACTTGAGCTACTAGAGTACGTTTTCATAAATAATGACCTACAATACTTACCTTCTTCTTCGTAATAATCTGGAAAGTATCTTACTGCACTGTTGCAAAGGTCATTTTTAAAATCACGCCCATTCTTTGCATACTCTTTCAAATTGAACTTGAATCCATCTTCATTGCCCAAATGATAATAATCATACAAAATCTGCAATCTCTCATTACCATTTAACACCTCAAGTTTTGAACCAAACTCATTAAAACGTTTGTGCAGATTTGCCTCAACAGTTGCAAAATGTGCCTTTGCTTCTTCATAACTTTTTCTATGAACTGTTACTGTCAAATATAATTCTTGTTCAATGCCATGTGTTCCCAATCTCACTTTATCTGCAATGATCTCATTGTAACTAGTGCGATATTTTAAATCCTCGGTTGTATCTAACGATGCAAAGATTCTCTTTTCCAGTTCTGACCAGTTCTTCTTTTTATTATTCGCTGTAATCTGAACCTCACAGTCCAATGAGTTAAAAAACTTACAATAACCCACCGCTATGGATTCTTGCACTCCATCACTAGCAGTATCATAGTTAACATTGAACATGCGCAAACATTTATTATAGCTATCGGGTCCTGTTTGTAAAATTCCATCCTCTGATATCGCAATAATCTCTATTGTTTCTTGTACAGACTTTGGTGCTTTATAAAGGGGCACTGATGCCTTCTTTAACTCTTTGAATTCATCTGTAAATAATCTCATGATTTCTTTCCTCTCTTTCTAGTCTTTTTATCATTTAACTGTTGTTCTGTATCATACTTCTCAATCTCAGCAACGCTTTCGGTTGATACATAAGTGAGTGGCTTGTTTTGGAACATAAAGTAGATTCTTCTTCTCATTACTTCATAAAAACTCATACCCTGATAACTGTAAAAGCCACCCATCGCAATCGGAACGACAATAGGAATTGAAATATATGCTGCAACAGTTAATCCCAAGTATGGATAGAGGAATAAAATTAATCCTCCTCCAACCACCACACTTGCAATTGAAAAAATCAGTTGCTTAGCGGTTAATCCCAAGACAACTGATTCCTTATACTTCTCTAAATCTTTGTTGATTTCTACAATCACTCTAATCCCTCCTATCTACTAATTTCTTTCTTTTGTGGAGTGATAAGTCCCATGTTCTTTTCGTACATCTCCATTCCTTCAGGACACAATTCTCGCAATCGATCCGGATGAAACATATACAACGGATATTCACAAAATCCACTTAAACCTACAATATTTGTAAATTCACCCAGATTGTGTTCTTCAATAAATCTAATTGCCTCCGGAAGATTGTTTGTATCGATATACGCACAATATGCTGGAACTTTTCTTCCCAGATTCACCGTCAGATTTGAATACGGTTCTCTATTGCCTTGCTCAATCAGGTCAATGTGCATACAGTCATTATCCATATACTGCTGAATTTCTAATTCTACTGTATATTCCTGTCCCCATTGACTTTTAAACTTTAATCCTTTATTCATAAGCTTCGCCTCCTATAATCCAAATACTTTACTTGTTAGGTTTTGCGCACCCTTTACACTTCCTACGGTCAAAGCAATTGCAAATGTCATCTCACATAAATAAATCAATGTCTTCGTCCATGCTGCATAGGTACTTGTAAACGTCGGTAATCCGGCATTGATAAATGCGTTACACACAATAATCGCCAATGCCATCGTGACTGCCTCAAAACATACTGCCAAAAAATATCTACAGTAAGTTACCATCGTATGACTAACTGTACGGTTTCCACTCATAGTTGAAAAAGCTACCGCTCCTAGTGGAACAATAATGAGCAGACGCAAGAATCGGAAATACACGGTGTATATCAAGAAGAATCCACAAATGATAATGATGATTGCCAATAAGGATGCCAAAATCAGCATTAATAATCCTTCTCCAAAGCCAAGATTTTTTATGATTTCTGCCTCAGTACTATTGATTGACAGCGTTGCACTGCTTCCTGCTGAAAGCGTCTTTACCCAGTTTCCTATGGAAGTAAAAAATGCTTTCATAATCGTCATACTGTTAATTACGAACCATTCAGAAATTGCCAACCTGATGAACATACGCAAGATAACTTCAAAGCGCATGTCCTCTTTTACATCAACACTCTCTGAACAGAATCCGATGACGAAAAACAAAACTACTAAAGAAGAACCAACTGCCACAAAAATGGGATGCACACTAGCAATTGCATTCCAAGGACCTCCACCTTTAAACTCAGCCGGTGTCTGTCCAAGCATTGCAAAGACTAATGACACTTGGTTATTCCAAAAAGCGAATACCATTTCTAGTAGTGCCAAAATGGTTTCTCCTAATTTAAAAATATCCATACTGTTTTCACCTCTTCTTTCTTAATGGCTTGGGGAGAAACTCTCCCCAAGTAAATCTAAAATCCCAAGAATGTCAAAACTGCTGAAATACCTGCCATCATAACTCCCGCCACAATACCTTTAAGCGCAGAGTTCATGGTCGATGAATCTTGCTGTTGATAGGCTTGTGCAAACTCCATAACGTTCTTTGCAAGAATGATGACACCAATGGCACCAATAACTGCAATAATTAAGGTTTTTAAATTTTCCAAAGGTGCTGTAATTGTTTCTGTTCCTGCAGCATAAGTTGTAACTGGCGCAAACATGATCGCCATTGAAATACCTGCTAATACTGTTTTTGATTTACTTTTTAAGGTTTCTACTAATTTTCTCATTGAATTGTCCTCCTAATTCTTTCTACGTTTGTTTTGATAAGTTACTCTTTTCTTTGCCATTTCTTCTGCTTCCATTTCTGGATAGAAGAACTTCAAGATTTCGTCTTTTGGCATTTTCTCTTCCAATGCCTTTCTAAGTTCGTCTTTCTGTTCCTTGGTATAGGTCCAAGTGACCATACGATTTGTGATGCTGTCTTCCCCTACTAATTCTTTATTGCGACTTCCCTTTGTCTGTTGCTTCTCGCCCGAGGTTGTACTTGATGCACCTTCCTCATACTCCAATTCTGCGGTGTTCTTCTCGTTGTGTTTTGCCTTTTCTTCCACTTCGTTAAAGCGTTTCTTCATATCCAACTCTGTCAAAAGACAAAACTCCTGATAGGTTAAGCTGTCGATATAAATGTTCTCCCCATTTTCTTTTCTCTTAGAAAAATAAGAAACTGCCTTCGGAGAAAGCAGTTCAAATGATTTTCCTATGATATTGGTTTTATTTCTTGGTACATGGACATATGCCTTGCCTTTACCCATCGCAGTTTGTTCAAACATTGGATGCTTAAACGTATTAAACTTGTCATCGATAATCGGATCAAAACCTCTGATGAAAACAAAGCACTTTTTGTTGTCTAACTTTCGTACTTCATCCGGTGTGAAAAGTTCTCTTCCAAGTACATCAAAGTTCCTACTTGCACTTCCTTGTCTTCCCCTTGTTTCCCCGGTAGAACGCTTATCAATCGTCGCCTTTCCTAAAAGTTCTGATACGTACTTATGCGTACTTTGTTCGTTACCACCTAAGTAAATAAAGCTGTCACAATTACCCGTGATTGTCTCCCATGTGTCCTTAAATAATGCCTTAATCTGCGCCAAGTTCTGAATGATAATCGTTGCACTAATTTCCCTACTACGCATGGTGGAAAGAAGGGAACAAAAGTCATCAGGCAAGGCAACATTGGCAAATTCGTCCATGAGAAATGATACGTGAATTGGGAGTCTTCCACCGTAATTAAAGTCCGCCTGATAGTACAGTTCTTGGAATAATTGTGTATAAAGTAAACCAACGATAAAGTTATAAGTCTTGTCTGAATCCGGAATGACACAAAAGAGTGCTGTTCTTGTTTTTTCATCGCCATTGACACCAATACCGAGTTCCGCAAGATTCATTTCATCCCTATCAAACAGTCTTAATACTTGTTCACTTTCCAATGGTGCCAACCTTGCATTTACACTAATGATAATGGAACGAATCGTATCACCCGCACCTCTCATACATTTGTTATAACTGACCACTGCCGGATGTTTTGAACCAAGTGGATTGGTACTTTCAAGAAACTTCATACGTGCATCCAGTCTGGACGGCTTATTTTGTTCCGTCACTTCGGCTTCATTCGTAAGCTGCATAACGGTACGGAAGTTCCTCTGATGTGGTTTCATCTCCATCCAAACATATTTAAAGATTGCCTGAAGAAATAAACTCTCGGCTTTCTCCCAGAATGGCTCTGCGGATTGTGCGCCTTTTGGAGTCGTGTTTGCCATAAGGTTGGTAATAAGTCTGTTAATGTCAGTCTCGTTTCTAATATAAGCAAAAGGGTTATACCCATCGGACTGCTCCATATTAATCAGATTCAACACTCTTACTTTGTAACCGTTTTCCATCAAGACATTCCCATTCCTACTAAGGTTTTCACCCTTAGAGTCTGTGGTTACAAGAGATACTCTTTCCGGAAACTGAATAATGTTTGGTTCTACATACTTGACGGTCTTTCCTGCTCCCGAACCTCCTACCACAAGAACATTGTTGTTAAGCTGCGTGTATCTGGTATCATAACTCATGTTCACGTGTTGACTTACAATCTTATTTCTGTTAGGTTCCTTATCCTTGATTTTCTCATTCACTGCTTTTGGATTTGCAAATTGTGCGGTACCATACTCTTTTCCCATCATATAATTTCGTATGCTGGTGTAATACATCAGGATGACTAATGCATACGTGAGTAACACAAAGACTATGGACTTAAATGTGTACGCATTAAAATAATTACGAAACGGATTGTTTAAAACTTCCATAAATCTATTTAGGAATTCAGGTGCTTGAATTCCTTGCCTCCAAGCACCTCCTACCAAATATCCTAAATACATCGAACAAAACGCACCAACAATCACTAAAATCCAAGGAACACGCTTTTTCTTCGTTTCCATAAACTAACCTCTTTTCTGTGGTGTTGTCTTCTTTGGCGTTTTCTTAGGTGCCTTTTTGTTGGATTCTTTGAGTGCTTTTTCATAATGTTCTCTAACTCCAGCTTCCACTTTGTCGTAATGTTCTTGGTACAATGTCTGTCCTTGTTTCGTTCCCACAACACGATTTTCACTGTCATAGAGTTTATAATCTTTGTGTGAGTCCAAGAATGTCAACATTGTCTTGCCATCATGAATATCCATAATGTTTTCCTTTGAAATCCAAAGATAACGAACATTATCTCCCCAGGTTCCCGGCACTCTTGTTTTGACTGCTCTTTCGTTTTCAGAAACAATCAATGTTTTGCTAATAGTAACATCCACCAGATTCGTATCCTGTGATTTGGCTACTGCCTGAATACGACCTGCCAATGCTCTGTAACTTTGAAGACGATTTTCAAAGGTTGTGCGATCCATAAGAACTTTTCGCACTCCGGTTTCATCGGAAATATCTACTACTCCTAATGTTGCCAACTGCTGTAATACATTTTCTGCATCTACCACATCCACACTAAAGTTTTCTCTGATTTCCTCCACACTGACTTTCTCTTTGTCCGTAACAAACATACCGACTTTCTGAATCAAGTCATCCACTGTTTGCTGAATCTGCAGGTCATCTTCAGTGTGGGGTAACAAGTTTCCCTTTTTCTGTCCTTGCAAAAACTTTAAAAGTTTTTCTACTCCTTTTTCATCTCCGTTATTCAGATACTCATCAAAGGTTGCAATTTTTGCATGTGTCAATTTCTTTGCAAGCATGTTCATTCTTGGTACGGCTTCCGTATGAAAGATAATCTCTGAAAGCCCATCCGTTTTATTAATATCCGGAAGTACCGAATAAAGAATTCCATACTTTTTCAGCATCTTTTCTACCGTTTTGGTATCCTCTGTTTTGAACTGGAAGATTTGTAAATCTCCACCTTTCATAAGCAGTTTTTTCATGTTGGTTTTACCCATTGTCTTTTCATATTCCAACAAGCCTACCAATGCTTCAACTGCCCTTTGCGCTGCATTCAAACCGCCACTTCCAATTCTCATGGCGATTTCGATTCCTTCATAAGCCACACGAATAATCTGCACGGCCTCCATAATTTCTTCTGCCATTTTTCTTACCTCCTAATTCAAATTGTTTTCTAGTTCTGCAATCTCGATAATCTCTTTCATCTGCTCTGGTGGAACACAGCTATTAATCAGATGAACCAACTGTTGCTCTGTAAGCCCCCTTTCAATTGCATGTTTTATCTGTACGAGCTGCGCCGTATTAAGTCGACCACTCGCCACCATTCCTACAATGTCCTGTCTGGACTTTTTCTTAAACGCTAACTTGCCCATAAGCGCGTACATGCCACTTTGCTTACTTGGAGTAGACTTCTCTACTGCAAGGGGCATTATTGCTTGATTTGGACGATTAACGCCCACTACATACTGAATTTCTGGTGTTGGAACTACTTCCGCTTCTGCCTTTGGAATTTCAACTTTTTCTTCTTTCGGTGTTTCTTCTGCTTTCTTCTTTGTGCTCTGCAATTCTTCGTTTTGCTTTTTCAATCTGGCAATCTCCACATTCGCTTCTTCGATTGTTTTCTGCTGACTTTGAATAACCTTATCCTTTTCTTCTAACTGCTGTTTCATATGCTCTTTTTCTGTGTCGACACTCACTGCTACCAACACCTTCTTCAGAACCTCTTTCAAACTGTGTGCATTGCTAGTCTGTTCTAATCCTTTTCCAATTGCTTCTACAGGAACTCCCTGACTACAAAACGAAATCGCAACTTGCATTCTGTTGGTATCGTATTTCTCCTCTGCGATCAATTTGGCGAGGTCAACACCATGATCTCTAAGTGCCTTTGAAATCATACGCATTTGAGCTACTTCAAATTGTTTTCCCAAGTAAATATTGACTTCCTCTTTTGTCAGTCCATATGAATAATCGGAACTTACCAGTTCAATAATCTCGTCGTTTCTTCCCTTGCGTTTCAAATAATTGATTTCATTCGTAATCTCATTCTCAGTTAATACTTTTCTTGTTGTTTCCATATATACCTCCACTTTCTTTTAGGACAAAAAAATAGCAGCTATCTAGATGGCTGCGTCCTTACTTCTTTCTTGTCTTGTTCTTTTTCAATATCAATTTCTCTTTCCACTTCGTCTAATTCTTTTACAATCGATTCTACTACCCGAAGTTCTCTTTTCGCTTCCAACTCCAGTTTGCGAAGTCTGGCAATCTCGCTATTATAATGCTCTTGCAATTTTATGACTTCCTCATAGGAATACCCTTGTTCCTTCAACTGCGCCTCATACTCAGACCATGCCTCATGTTCCTTCTGAAAATAGTCCTCTCCGTCTTGATATGCTTGTTCTCTGTCATAAAGTTCTTCCATTGAATCGGTAATCGCAAACAACTCTTCGCACTTTTTCTTTGCACGATACATCCTACTCTTCTCTTTCGAGAAATTCTTTTTCTCTTGCATCAATGTCTGGGATTTATTCTGCAGTTCTGCGACTGACTCAATATCGTGATTAATCAGAAACAAGTACTGTTCTTGTATCTTGTGCATCATACGAATGTCATCCTTGTACTTCCATGCTTTACTATAAGGTCTTCTTTTTAACAGCCCCAAACGGTACAACTTGGAATAATACTTCTTTTGTAAACCGGTAAGTTTTGCTCGATGTCCTCTTGGAATCTGAGAGTACACAACTCGCTCTGCTTCCTCAAAGGATTCTGTCTTATATGAAGATAAGTGTTCCGTTTGGATTCTTGCTCTAATACGACTCTCTGTATAATCCTCACCTAAAGTCTTGCATCTTCTGTATCTCGTCATTCCCGGTGGTTTGACTGCTAAGTGCTTACCCTTTTGAATCACATACCCTTTTTCTGTGAGCAGTTTTTCAAACTGGAGGAAGTCTTCCGCTTGAACAATACAAGCATCCAAATCCCTGCGAATCATATTGGACCAGACAAATGGACCATTCTTTGAATCATCCCATTCTCGAATTTTTTCATCGGACTGTACTTTTTCGCTTTCAAATTCAAACACGCTCAAACCATACTCTGTACAAAGGCGTTCGGTAATCGGTCTAATATAACGTTCCCAGTCGCCTTTCTCATATCTGTACTTTCTGCCATCTACAAAGTTGACACTATTAAATACAATATGGGAATGGATATGGTCTGTGTTATCATGCACGGCGTATACTGCCTCGTAACTGTCACCCAGGTATTCTCTGACAAATTTTTCTGTTACCTCAAATGCTGTATCTGGATCTATTTCATTCTCTTTGAAGGAAATAATCAAATGATATGCTTGTCGCTTATCAATTTTTCCAAACTTCTTTTTGGTATCTTTCATCTGTTCATACGCATAGCCGGGGCGACAGTTTACTCCGGCAATCAATCTTCCACCTTGCGTTTTGTCAGCATCCGAAATATATTCCAATGCAGCCTTTAAGTGTTTTCCATGAAATCCGCTTCCACAGTCTTTCATATATAAAAGTTTAGTTACTGCCAAGTGCTTTCACCACCTTTTGCAAGGTTTCATCAATTCTTTGCATATATGCTGTGAGTTTGATTTTGTCTTCTTTTTTATAAAAAGTTGAATTGTGGTTCTTCACAATCTGATTGATATTTGTTCCAATATGATTGATTTCATTGATGGCTTCTTTCAGTAATTGTCGTACCTCCGGATAGTCATTTGGTTTCTGACTAATCATCAACCGAATATATTCCGACTCTGTCATACCATTAGCATTCGCCTTTTCTTTTAATAGCCTTGCATCATCTTCTGAAAAACGGAATATCTTGTTCATTGTTTTCTTTCCTGTACTCACCTATCTCACCCTCTCTGGCTGAAATCCTCTGACCTTTTCCGTAACGGTTTGAACCACTTTTTCTACACCAAGTTCATACGTATCTAAAATCTCAGTTGCAATCTTTCGCGCCAATGCTTCGATTGGGGGCATATACTTCGTCTGTTCAAACATCTTGTCTAGAACCACTTCGTCTTGCTTATACTTTTCATATCTTGCTTGCTCATTGACAAAGGAAATGAAATCTTTTGGATTATCTCGCTTTTCTTCCGCTTCAAGAATTAAGGAATAGTTCCATTCACAAGCTTGATCAATAGCATCGTCCAACGAATATTCATCCACTTCCATTTCATCTGCTTCCATATCAACCCTAACGAGAGTTCCTCCAGGACCTCTTGCCAATGCGTACCCGTGTCCTTCCATATAGCCCAGAAGGATTTCCATATCGTCACTACTAAATTCCATCTGTACGTTTTGCTCACTCATCCATTTCTGTAGTTCTTGTGGAGTTGTGATTAGTTCAATTTCTTTTGTCATTGCTCTTAGTACCCTCCTTTATCAGCTTTTTTTGAAATTTCTCAATTCCATAGATGGACACGGTTTTTCCAATGTCCATCGCAAGAAACGCACTTTGTATATACGTGCCTTCTTGTTAGGGGAAACCCCTAAAACCCCTTTTTTACATTAAAAATTCATGTTTTTTACATGACTTTTTAGATATTCATATATATTTCTTACATCACTGTTACATTAAATATGATTAAAGTTACATGACCTAATTTTCTGCTCTAAAAACAGTTACATGAATTTTCATATAAAGTCACATTAATTTTTTTGATATATACATCACTTGTTACATGACACTTACATCACTTTGTCCTTTTTGTTACATGAATCTCGAATTATGCTTCTTTGTTCTTTCAGCCAGTCATTAAAATCTTTATGAGTTCTCGGTGGAGGACAATCCTCCACCTCATAACCCAATTCATAATACTTCTTAAGAAGTACTTCTGTTGCCTTCCGACCAGCCTCATCATTGTCTAAGCAGAACTTTATGCTACCAATTTGCGGATTCTCTTTTAAGAAAGTTTCAAGAGGTGCGTCTGCCGTCATCCCCAATGCAATCATGTTTGATTCGAAATCACACAGAATGTCTGCATAACTCATCAAGTCAATCGCACCCTCAAACACGAACACTTCCGGACTTTCTGGATTTCTAAGATTAAAACCGTAGTTTTTATCATTTCCTTCTACGTCACATTTAAATGGCTTTCCTCGACCATCAAACACACCTCTCATACTTGCAAATTTGCAATTCCCAGACGAATCAAGACCTTTAAAAATGATGTTGTGATAATCTCTACTCTCATAAATCAACTCTTTATCCACAAACCAATCCACAGTCTCCTTACTAATCCCCCTCTCGTTAATGAGATATGAGTAAAGGTACGCGTTGTTTCTTGCTGGAGTTGGTAATACAAACGGTTTCTTTTCTTTCTCTTTTGTCTTTGGCGCTTGATTTTTCAGTGGCTTCTTTTCCGCCTCTGACATACGTCTGTATCCTGCAAAATCTAAAAGCCATGCTACAGCTTCCTTGAAATCATAATTTCCAAATGTCATAAGAAAATCTATCTGCGTACCATCTCTGCCCTCCGATTCATACTGTCTAGACCAGCGATACCAAGTCTTACGATTGTAAATACGAATGGAGTCCATCTCTTTTATCGTATGGTAACTTCCCACTCTTTTCGTTTGATATCCTAATGCATTTGCTACCGCAACAAGGTCTACGCTCTTTGCAATAGCAAGTTCTTCATCCGTATAATGTGCCATCTATCTCGTCCTCGCTTTCTCAGCAGCTACAAGAGAGTTTTCAACCTCTCTTGTATGATTTGCTGCTAATTCCTGAAACTCTTTTGCATTCTGTAATAGGCGGTTTTCATTAAAGCTAAAATACTCACCAGTACGCCCAGCCACTATGATATGGTCTAACATATCAATTCCTATGATTTCATATGCAGCCCCTATTCTAGCTGTTAGTTTCATATCTTCGTAAGACGGGGTGGTATCACCACTTGGATGATTGTGGAGCATAATCATGCCACTCGCATTGGAAAGGATGCTGGATTTCAAAAGTTCTCTCGGACACGTTAATGAATTTGTTATCGTCCCCATGCTGGCAATAGTGTAATTGATTGCCATGCTCTTTGCGTTCATATTAACAATGCAGATTACTTCTCTATCCATTTCGCTTAGTTCCTTTGCTAATGCACGGACTACTTTTTCGGGGTTATTTAATGGTTCTTCGGAATATAAGGGTGCGTCCTTTACTAAACGGATTGAAACTTGTTCAATCTTAAAAGGAGATTTATTCTGTTCCTCCATCATCCTCTACCTCCCTTGCTTCAATGTGAATAATAAATTCGCCCTCAAATGCATTTACTAAAGTAACAATGTCTTCCATTGTCAGTTCTGGTCTATCCATCATTGCCTCCTATCTGACAAACTGCCTTGTCATTTCAGGACCCTTGATGTCTTTCTCGCTTGTAAGACTCTTGTTCGGAGTATCCGTTGCCATCGAAAGTTTTCTTGTGAGTCTGTCATAGTGATATACCTGATTAGAAAGACGTTCATCAATATCGACCTGCGTTGCATTAATTTCTTCTACCATTTCAGCAAGTGCTTCCGGTGTTTGATCATTGCTAGGAATTACAATCACTTCATGGATTGATGAAGGCAAAATATAAAGGTCATCTTTATAAAGTTCTGCTAAGTCATGTAATCCTTCTTCGTAAAGAATTGCTGCTGCCCCCTTGTGTCTTGCCTTGTTTGTAATAACAAACATAAGCTCATCGGTGCCCAATTCTTGTTCCAACACTTCCTTCAAATCATACGGTACAATATCGTTGTCCATCATTTCCATAATCACATAACGCATCGGTTTAATCTCCGTTGGAAATATTCTCTGCGTGTTTTCTTTTGCCAACTCAAACAAGGCTTGCTCATCTAAACCAAGATATTTTGCAAATTCATTGGTGATTGGAGAACTCATAGTCTCCAGACCAGGAATCCACTCAATCATGTAATCGTAGACGATTGCCAAATCATGGAACATACGGTGAGGACGATTTGCTAGCAATTCTTTGTTTTGTTCTGCATTGATCAAAGAAAATAACACTTTTTCTGGAATTTCCTCTACGTTTAATTTTCCAACTGCTTCCTTTCCCCTCTCAGCATGCTTGCAAAGTTCATGGGCTGCTCTTTCTAAAACAGTTTCAATCTCTTCGAATTTTAAATAATCCTCATAAAGTGAATCAAGGAACATTCTCGGTGCAAATCTCGGATCATTCTCACCGATCTCAAAGGTGACAAAGTCTTTTTGTTGGTTGATTTTATAATCACTACCAAATGCTAACTTCCTACCTCTGTACGCCTCTGGCAAATAGTCTTGCAATTCTTCAGTTACTACTCTTTTAAACATTTCATAATTCATCATAATTTTTTACCTCCTGTACGAAAAAGAGATACAAGCCTTATGGCCTGTATCTCATAATTTTAGTTACTATTTATCTTCTTTCTTCTTTTTCCAGAATGCCAAAACCACTAGTCCTAATCCAGCAACTGCAGCAATTCCTGCATACACAAATGGATTAGAATCATCACCCGTTTTTGGTGAATCTGGAATAATTGGTTTGTTTGTGACTGCCAACTCATAAAGAACAGTCTCTGGTGCTTTCCCATCATAGCGGAAAGTCACTTCGCGTACTGTCTCATCCGGAACATAACCTTGTGCTGCTTTTGTTTCCACCACATAGTATTTCATATCTTCCTTATAGTCACCATTTTCATAAATGGCAATATCAAGTTCCTTCGATTCTGCACGTCCATCTTTGTCTGTTACTAAAGTTTCGATTACATTACCTTCTGCATCTCGAATTTCAAATGTGACACCCTCAATAGCTTTTCCAGTTTTCGCATCTGTTTTTATAATCACAAGTTTACCTTTCATAATCTCGTCAACCATTGTAACCGTTTGTACTTCTGCAGTATCTTTCACTTCAAATGCAATCTCTGTTGCAATCTTATATCCGTAAGGAGAACTTTCTTCTCTCAAGATATAATTTCCTACTGGAAGTTTTTCAATTCTGTGTACAGTACCATCTGACACCCAAGTATCAACCACTGTTCCGTTTTCATCTAATACGGTAAGAGTTGCCCCAACTAGCTCGTGTTCGCCAGTAATATCTGTTTTCGAAATGTCGATTTTTGTCGATAAGTTTTTAAACTCTGCTTCAAATGTCAAGACTGCCACAGATGAATCTACACTAGTTGCATCCACTTCGTAAACTTCTTCCGTTGTCACATATCCTTTTGGTGCTTGCACCTCTTTGACATAGTATTGACCTAACGGTAAATCAGATACAAAACGAAGCGTTCCATCTGCTCCGGTAACTGCTCTTTCAATTAACGTATCTGCAGCAATTAAAACCTCTCCGTTTTTGTTCACGATATCATTCTTCGCATACAATCCAAAGATTGCTCCTTCTAGGAATTCTTCCGTTTCTGCATCTTTCTTTACTACAGTAATCTCTACCTTTTGTCTTTCGTTTGTGATACTCATTCCTGCATGTACCACTTTCGTTTCTTGATCAATATAATTGAGTTCTGCCTTAATCGGTGTACTGTCTAAAACAAATCCATCAAGTGTTTTTGTTTCAATCAAGTAGTACTCTCCTAATGGCAAGTTTTCAATCATTGCAATTCCTTTGTCATTTGTAACAATGGTAGCCACAAGTTCATCCTTATGATAAAGAACCGTATCAAGTCCATCTGGGCTAACAATATCTTTTCCTGCATACACTTCAAAGGTTACTCCAGCAAGAGAATCTCTAAAGTAATTGAAAATAAAATCATACCAGTGTTCCTGCGCAAGTGTTACATCCTCAAGGAATTCACCGTCCTTATTAATAACAATCGTTCCTGTTGGAACTTCATCTTTCATATTTACAGTTTGGACCTTTTCTGTATCTTTTACCGTAAACTGAATATCATTTGCTTTCAAATATCCGTATGGGGCATATTCCTCACGAAGAGTATATGTCTCTCCTACTACAAGACGTTTGATTACATGTGCCTCGCCAGCCTTTGATGTCCAAGTGTCAACGACTTGATTCTGACTATCAAGTACTGTGAGTGTGGCACCAGTTAATTCTGCTCCACTTGTAATATCAGTTTTTGTAAATTCAAATGTTGTTGGTGTATTAAGGAATACGCTATTATAGGATGCGACTTTCACATCTTGTCCTTTATAATCTGCTTCCATCAATACAATTTCGTCCGATGAAACATATCCTTTCGGACTTTGAAGTTCCTTCACAAAGTAGTGACTGAACGGATAATCTTTTACAAAAATTACTCTGCCATGTTCATCAGAAACTGCAGTTTCTAATAACGTTCCAGCTTCGATAATGACATCACCATCTGCATTTACAATATCACGCACCGCATACAATCCAAAGACTGCACCTGCGATACCTTTTCCATTTTCTGCATCTTTCTTATCAAGTGACATCTCGATTTTCTGTCTATCATTTGCAAATGTGACACTTTCTTCGATAACCGGAGTCTCATCATCTACATAAACAAATGTGACAACTTCTTCTTTGTCATTTAACACATATCCAAATGGTGCTACCACTTCTACCACACGATAACTACCAAGTGGTAAATTCGAAAGTGTTGCAACTCCATTCTTGTCAGTTGTAATTGTCGCTACTAAATCACCCTTTGAGTAGTATTTTGTTCTAACACCATTTACATCTAGTTGCATGTCTGCCGTATAAATGTCTTCATTCGCGTAAACCTTGAATGTGGCACCTTGTAGACCAGCTTCTACATAAACAAACTCTTTTTTGTCTGACGATGCGAATAAACCGCCTTTGAATGCGTCTAGAACCTCTCCACGCTTTCTAACTGTAAGTTTTCCTACTGTCGGTTCATTCGTGTACGTTACGGTAATAATAGCCTCATTGGTTTCAGGATCAATTTCATAGAAAGTATCTGTATCAACTGCAACTGTGACATAGTTCTTGTTTTTGATATATCCTTCTGGTGCTGCAACTTCCTCGATTCTGTAATTACCAAGTTTTAATACTTCCGGTAAAATCAAATCCCCATCTTCATCTGTAAAGAATGAAGTGTGTGTCACTTTTGATGGATATGTCGTAATCATTGTGACATATTCTTTTTTATTCATATCATAAATTTTGAACTCTGCATTTGGTCGTAAAACCGTTTTTCCTGTGTCAGCGTCCATTTTTACAATACGAAGTTTTGCAGTGAACTCTCTATCAATTAACACTCTCCAGACCTGTGGTTCTGTAGGCGCATTCTTGGAAATGGTAATCTCAAATGGTTTGATAGTTTCTAAATTGTGTGGTGTAGTTGATTCTACAATCACATACGTTCCATAAGGAATTGCTTTTGAAAGAATGAATCCCTTTTCATCTGTGAAAAGTTCTGTCTCTCCTTTATTACCAAGAACAACCGGAGTTGCTTTCTTGAAATCATAAGAACCATCTTTTTTAAGTGGAATTTCTGATTTCAAATACGCCATGAAACCTGCTCCTTTTACTAATGGTGCATTGGTTTCTTCCCCATCATCAGAAACTTTGATAAGTTGGAATGGCTGTCTCATAACCACTTCTGCAGATACTGTGCTGCGTGTTACTTCTGCAACAAGATCTCCTTCGTAGTTACATACCAAATCATGTTCTTCCTCATCAAGCAAATATCCTTCAGATGGAGCGATTTCTTTCACGTAATAGTTACCAAGGAACAGATTCCTTATCTGCGCTTTCCCCTTTTCATCAGTAATGATAGTTGCTACTAAATCATTCGCTTTAAATACAATACCAGTTGTTCCGTCCGGGTGATAAATATCGTTACGAGCATATACGCCATATTCAGCACCTTTCAAGGAAGCGTCTCCTTGTGGCACTGCAGTTTGTGTATCTGCATCGACCTTGCTAAGCTTAATCTTTGCAGTCACTCGGTCATTATAAAACGTATGCTTGAAGGTCGCCTTTGCTTGCGTCTCAGAAAGACAATTAAACGCGAAATGGTAAACATCCTCACTGTTTCTTACATACCCTTCTGGTGCACGTGTTTCTGATACATAGTATCCGTTTGCAATTGGAAGATCCAGTGAGAAAGTAGCCTTTCCAGATTCGTTTGTCGTTACAGTTTGTAACGCCTTTCCTTTCGATACAATAATCTCTCCGTCATAGTTTACAATGTCATCCACTGCATATAAGGTATACTGTCCTCCGATTAATGGATTGTCTGTATCAGAGTCTTTCTTGGTTACAATGACTTCTGCCTTTTGTCTTTCATTGCGAATTGTCGCACTTTCCACTTGTACGGTCACATTCTGATTTTCATATTCAATTTTAACCGTCTGTGGATTTGTATTAATGGTATAACCATCAATACTGCTAGTTTCAGTTACCACATAAGTACCTAAGTGTAAATTGCCTAGGTACACATGCCCGTCAGCTCCAGTAGTCAACTGTTCTGCAATTACATCCCCTGAAGAATGAACCTTTGTCCCATCTGCTCTATAGATATCTGCACCTGCAGTTACTTTGAAAGTTGCTCCAGGAAGTTTTCTTACTTCGTAAACAAAGTTACTTCCATTCCATCCAACGAGAACCTCACCTTCTTTGTAAATAGAAATGCCTCCTTCTTGCTCTTGGTCAACCACATTGAGATATGTGGTCTGTCCAGCTCGAATAACCAAGGTATGAACATCCTTACTGAGAACGTATCCCTTTGGTGCCGTAATCTCTTTTACATAATAGGTGCCAGCTACTAACGCATCTGATTTCACTGTTCCATCTGCACCAGTTGTCATCTTAGAAACTAGGTTCTGACATGCACTATCTGAATAAATTCCAAATACTGCATTTGAAAGTACTGTGCCAGTTTCCTTATCTGTTTTAGTCAAATGTCCATATCCGATACTTTCTGTTTTTACCTTAAGGTATGCACTAATCGGATCGACTTGTGGCTTGGTTGATACAAACTCCTGATACTTTTCTTTGTTAATCGTCCAATACACGCAACTGGTAGTTGGTTGTACTGTGCCATTGTTTGTCGCTCCGGTTACTACCGTTGCTGTTGTATTTACTGTCTCAGAGTAAATAGTAAGTTGATTACCATTTTTCGATGTCTTGAAACCACTTACTGAGAAGTTAAAATTACTTAATGCACCATTGGTATCACTAAGCGTAGTTTCAAATCTCTTGTTTGCTTCGTTCCATTTTAATTCATAAGTTGGCGCACCACTTTTTGTAGTTGATGCGAAACTTGGAATCGTTACATTCATTGCAGCTTGCATGTTATTTCTCAATGCTACGTAGAAGTTGTATGAATCAGTAGAACTTGGTGCACAAGCACAAATCTTCTGTGCTGCTGAATCAGCTTGGCTTGTTCCAAAAAGACCTTTTTCAATAATCCATACCATTGCTTGAGTTGCAATATAATCATTACGTTCTGCAGTTGTTGGGGCACTCACGGTAGTCTTTCCATGTCCATAATACATACAATATCCCAACTGCTTTTCTTGTGCTGCGCTTAATGATGTCTTCGGTGTGCTTGAACTTTGCATGGTCTGACTTCCATCTGCAGATTTTGCGTAATTCATACAGTAAGCCGTTGCACCGTCAATCATTGCGTATAGAATATTTCCCGTATACGTATAGGAATTAAATTCGGTTACAACACCATGCTCCTTAGTTGATGCATACCATAATTGTAATTTAGCAGAAGATCTTGCTGCCATCGAAGTGAGTGAACCGGTAAATACCGAAGTGATCACTGTTAAAATTGCAAGTAATCCTGCCATAAAACGTTTACTATTTTTCATAATGTCTTGCCTCCATTTCATAATAAATAAAAAAGACAGACTGAAAAATAGCCTGTCTTAGTCAACAATATTCAATTCTATGCTCTGTAGCATCTAAACTCATAAAAGTCGTTTCCACCAGTTGTATAAGTACCTGCATACTCAATTAAGAAATATGGTCCATTCTCGATTGCAAGCATATCTGCAATATACTGTGCAATTTCATCTTCACTACTCAATTTCCTACCAGAAGTGGTTCGTGCATCTTCCAAATTCGTCTCCATGAATACACTATAATAGCCAGCACCGTCATACGGATAATACTCATTGTATTCTTCCTGCGTGATAGAACCTTCCGCAAGCAGTTTATCAAGATTATCTGTTAATGTTATCTTACCGATTGCTTTCAGTTTATTCGTTGCCAACTGAACTATCGTATTTGGATTGTAGTTTACCACTGGCTTTGGCTGACTCACGTTTTCTTTTGGAGGCGTTTCCTCCTTACTATCTGGTACTTTGTCTTCAGTCTTATTTTCTACAACTGGAGGCGAAGATTGTTCTGTCTTCTCCTCTTTCTTTTCTTCTGTGCCTTTTGGTTGCTCAGAGCTCTTTTCTTCCTCTGTTGGGGAAGTATTATCTGGTACTTCGTCTTGTTCTTTGGTTTCGTCTTTTGTGTCATCAGTCTCGACACTTTCAGTAGTAACTTGTGTTTCTACTGTTTCTTCTTTCTTGACGCAACCACTCAAAAACAAAAGCACCAGAATTGTGAGAAGTAAAAACTTCATTTTCATTTTTACCAATCCCCTTTCTGTAAGAGGGATTGGCTACGCATACCATGTTTAACCTTTCCACTCTTACATGTGTAGATAGTTTCATGTACACGGGCTGCGTTTAGGTCCATCCCGTATCTTGTTCATGATAACTCCTTTCTACTGCTTCATTTTATCGTTCATTTTCGTGTGATAGTCCATCATAAGATTCAGCTTTTTGTCCTTGTCCTGAACATAGTGCTCAGTCGTATTCTGAATGATAGACATCAGTTTCTCCTTATTCATCATGTGTTTCACCCCCTTTCTATGGTGTTCCTGCTCTGACAAGCGACATAAACAACTTTCCAACTAAACACAATAAAATCATGAATAATTGCAATAGATATAGCATCGCCCGAAGTAAAAGCAGTGCACCTTTCATAACAAAACCAACTCCTCTCCCCAATATGCTAATTATCTTTCTCATGTCATCACTCCTCAAAATAATCCATTGCGGATTCTGCTATATAATCTTCAACCTCATCTGTAAAATCTTCTTTTTGTACAGTATGCGGTTGTGGTTCCGGACGAGTTACAATCATACCTAGAAGAGACTTCATTACTTCGTTTATCACTTCTACTTTCAATAAATCAACAACCTTCAAACTAAGTTCCTTCATCTGTTCCTCAGATAATTTCACTTCTACTTCTTCGGCTTTAACAGTTTCTCCCTGACAGACGCTAGGTGCACCTGCCAGTACCGCTCTTATCAAGAAGTCATTCTTTGATTTGAACTCTCTGGGATCGGCATTCATTAAATATCGATGCACAAGCAAATGGTCTTCTTTATTCAGATTAAGTCGAATGTTATGCTGGTATATATTTTCGTGTTTCATGCTTACTTCCTCGCATTTCTATCCATTGCAATTTTTGCTAATCTGTCATATCCTTTAGCGTTTGCCTTAACATCAAGATTGTATCTGACATTCTTCTGCTGGATTCCTCCATACTTTTTCATAATAGAAGCACCACCTCCAACAAAATAGAATTGCGTTGTATTCAAACTGTAACCCTCCTCTCTTAACGAGTTGAATAAGTTTGTAGCAAATTCTGTCATTACCTTATCAATGACTTCAACATACTTGTCATCTAACTGCGTGCGTCCGGTAATTAAATAATTGGTGACTTCATCTTCATCAATTTTTTCGTTATACATTCTCACGCACTGTTTGCTAATTTCTTTCAAACATGAAATCACACCGCCCGGTATTGAATTCGCGTTAGCATCATCTGGTTTTCTGTCTACGATTGGAAAAATATCAGTCGTCCATGAACCAACATCAACTGCAACGAAGTTTTTTCCCATCATTGGTAAATCTTCGACTACGGCTGAATATCCTTGTGGAAACAATGCTACCTTTTCAATAATGATTCTGTATTCTACCTCTTCAAATTTGAATACTACTTCTTTGTTTCGACCTAAATACTCAGCAAATGCTTTCTTTTCTGCTCCATATCTTGTAGCAGGTAATCCAGCAGCAATTAAAATTCTTGCTTCCTTTCTGCCCATGTGTTTAAGTTCTTTTGCTATTGCAGCTAATGTCAAAATATAGTAATCATCATTTGAAGTCTTATTGTCCATTACTGATTTTCTTTTTGTTCCAATCTTGTAATACTTACCGTTATACTCAATGACATTGTCAAAGAATGCCGGTTCAGTCAAAATTTCTAACACTCCAGCTCTAAATCTGAAGTGTACTGTTTTAATATCACCCCATCCGTGATCAATTGCGATTCTTATCAAAAACATCTTTTATTCCTCCTTGCTCTCTCGTGCTCTTTTAAAGTCTTTTAAGATTTCTCTCCAGCAGAACCCAAAGCATGTACCCGCATCATTTCCGTAAGGACAGTCATCCGTTTCATCTCTAGGACACTTTGGCTCTCTTCTTTTAAACGCCAATCTCCCAGACATATCCAACGGGCAACTTTTTACTGCAGGACATTTTTTGAAATTATAATAACGACAGTGGTAGCAATCGTGAGCTTCTCTAAATTTTCGTCTTTCACTCTTTGCCACCACATCGCTGCTATTATCCACCTCCGATAATTTTGTTTCTGTTTCGGATGATAATTCTTCAATTAGCTTTTGCTTTCTCATCGGTACGCTACCCTCCTTTTCATAAAAAATTAGGACTGAAATCAGCCTTGTCCGTGAGAATTTCAAAAGCTAATTCAGTCCTATCATTCCATTATTATTGTTTCTAAGTACCTTTTAGACCTATCCCAGATTATTTGGGTCTGTGTTGACAGTTTGGTCTAAAATCATAAAAATAAAAGGACCAAATCAGCGAAACCCCTTGATTTTACTAGGTTTCTTTGACTTGGTCCAATTATAACAGTTTCGTCTATACGGCGTACAATACCTGTTGCTTTCATATATAAAAATCTCCTTTTACAAATGTTACTGTAAAAGTATTATCTGTAAAAGGAGAAATAATATACCAAAGTGTTTTTTATTATATGAAACTTCATGTGATTTAATTTTATATTTTTAATATCGTTTAGGCTCAAACGCTCCACAATTTGGAACTCCTCTTGCACGTCCGCAAGCATCGTGTTTTGCACATCTAGCACATCTCATAGATGCATTTTTGCTTGCCTCCATGGCAGCTCTGGAGGATTCTCTTTGCTGTGCCTCCATGGCTTTTGTCTGTTTTCTCTGCTCATCCAGCATCATTTTTTGTTGCATCTGTTGCTGTTGTTCCATCTCGCGATTGTGCCGTGCTATTTCTGCTGTTCGTCTACGTTCCTCTGCTGCCTGTTCTTCCAAAATTCGAGTCCTTCGCGCATCCTCTGCTCTTCTTGCGGCCTCTGCCTGTTCTTCCCGTTCCTCTTGAATTGCAATATTTAAAGCTTCTTTATAATCGTCTGCACGACCTGATTTTAACAAGACGATAATTGGTCTTATTAAATGAGCATATTCTAATGGCATAAAGTCATAGGTTTTAACTTCTTCCATTTTTTCTAAGAATTCATCCATTGACTTTATTTTTTGCTCGCCGTATTCATTTAAAATCTGCTCATATTCCTCATAGGCTTTTTTATAATCATTTTTATACTGATAAGCCATGGCAATTCCTGTTGCTTTTTCTTCCTCGTAGACTTTCATTGCATTTTTAAATGCGTCCATCTCCTTTGTAAATTTAGCAACAGACTCTTCGTATTCCTTTTTCTTTTTACAATACTCCTTTTTGATATCTGAAAATTGCCAAAACAAAAAGGCTGTTGCAATGATACCAAAGGACGAAAGCGAATAAAAAAATTCTGCATAGGTAACAAAACATATAACTATGCAAACCGCAGTTGCACCACCCACATATTGCACTCTTTTCTTTTTCTTCTTGTATTTTTCTTGCTTTTCTAAGACTTCCTTTTCATCCAATGGAAATGTCGGGAAATAATCAAATACCGATGGCCTTCCCTTTAATTCAGCAATGCTGTTTATATGATTCTTTACCTTTTGAGCGTACTCTTGCGGACACACTGTTTCTATATATTCATTCAGATTCGTTATTTCTTTTAAAAGTTTTTCTAAACATTCTAATTTTTCTATAATTTCTTCATTTGAAAATTTACTCATTTTTATCCTCCATCACAATCATTTCAAAAATAACCAAGCAAGTTCAAGTTGAATAAACTCTTTTGTGCTATCCATTTCATAGATGGACGGATCAGTCATATTAATTGAATCCGCCGATAAATAAGCTATTCCCTTTTCTTCAAGTCTTTCGCCCAAGTCTTCATCTTCCCAAAATTCCTTGTCGTATATCCATTCTCCCATTTTTTTCGGGTCAACTTTATCATGCAAAATGGAAGTCAATACAATATACATTTTTTTGTTATCTAGACAATTGTCCGCATTTTGCAAATAGGCAAAGAAAGGATTCTCCTGTTGTATAATCTGTGGATACAATGCATATTGAACATCTGAATTATAGATCGCATCCGCGAAAAAAAATGCCATTTTAAAAAGTGTGTTGTCATTTTCAAAACACATATTCACAACCATTTTGAGATAAGAGTATATAAATACAGTACGTTCCTCTAAAGAAGAAAGCATTGAGTATTTTTCGAAACCATTTTTTGAAAGAAACCAAGACTCTTCTTTTTCTATAAGTTTCATTCCTATACCTCCTTTTTATTAAATCTGACTAATCAATTCATCATATCCCGCATATTTCATAATTTTACGTACCCACATTCTAGTTTCTTCAGATACTTCAGCCGCATGAATGCGTAAAGAAAAAACCAAATCTGCTGCATGTCTATAACGCCAATCCAAACTTTTACTGGTATCAGTATCCACCTGAAGATGTATTATAGATTCCTCTCCGTCATTAAATACAACTTTTATTTTACAGATATCTTCATACTCCGAATAAAGGCTAAATGTTTTAATAGATTCCCTAATCACATATTGCGCCTCGACTGAAGTAAGTTTTATAAATACTAGTGTATCCTTCTCTGTGTTCATAGAAATTTTGCATAGTTTATGTTTTCCAGACGCTACAATTCCATAAGATGTCGCTCCCATTGCGTTCAACCCTTGCACAGCTACCTTTCCTGCGTTCTTCAACTTATCCATTGCTCCAGATTCCTTCAATTTGTCCATAAATCCCATAATTCTTTTTCTCCTTTGTTTTAATTGTTTTTGCATCATTCTTTATTGGCATAGAATATCCTTCTCTTTTGTTGAATACTATTCACCAATATTATTTTATTTATAGCATAAAATATAAAAAAAGTAAACACTATTCAACAAAACGAGGTGTATTCTATGTTCAAAATCAAAGCCGCTGACGGCACGAACAATCTTACTGGGAATAAGATTGCTCAAATCAGAAAGGAAAAAAAACTCTCGCAGCGGAAATTAGCTGCTAAAATGCAATTGTTGGGATTTGATGTAGACCACTACTTCATTCGTCGAGTCGAAAATGGTGAAAGATTCGTGACCGACATTGATTTAGTTATCTTTTCAAAAGCCCTAGAAGTTCCTATTTCCGAAATACTATCAGCGGAGGACGCAGAGTTATGAAGATTATAACTCTTGCGTTCTTTTCCTATTTTATCCCCTGACTTCTTGAATTTCTTATGCTGCAGCGATAAAGAATAAAAACTTTTCGCAATAAAACACTATATTGTAAACGGAATAGAGCTCCATTGTGGTAAAATAAAAGAAAAGATTTTACGCAATGGAGCTTTTTATTATGACCAAAGAAGAAAAAAGAGAAAAACG